>Ga0335075_10001342_pt1 | contig 40738 bp, 39 predicted proteins | sample Lox_Sample_24_FD_206723 | JGI IMG/M metagenome (GOLD analysis project Ga0335075, IMG submission 206723) | Soil microbial communities from Loxahatchee National Wildlife Refuge, Florida, United States - Lox_Sample_2.4 | ecosystem: Environmental > Terrestrial > Soil > Wetlands | place: USA...
CCGCCCCCGGCTTCACTTCCTGACCTGCTGACCGCGTGACCTACTAAGAGCTTGCCCTCCACCGCGAGCGGCCCCTCCCTGTCTTGTCCGCTGCATCAGCCGCCAGGTCACAGCACCAATCTCAGAACCCGAAGAAAGTAATCACCCATGCCCGCCGCCATCCCTGAAAGCGCCATCAGAAAGGTCTTGACAGCCATAGGAGCATCATTATGGAGAACTCTCCATAATGCCGATAACGGTGCCCCGTTTGCCAATGCGTGGCTGGCGCGGACGTGCGCGGTGCTGGGCATCCGCCTGGTGCACAGTAAGCCGTACTCGCCGCAAGGGCGGGGGAAACAGGAAAGAGCCAACCGCTATATCCGCGAGGCGTTCCTGGCCGAGGCGACGCACCAGGGCATCGAGTCGCTGCACCAGCTCAACGACTGGTTCGCCGCCTGGGCTGAGCAGGTCGCCAACCGGCGGGTGCACGCCGAGACCGGGCAGCCGCCCATCGACCGGTTCTGCGCGTCCGGGCCGCTGCGCCAGGCCGACCCGGCGCTGCTGGCCGAGGCGTTCCGCTGGTCGGTGACCCGGCGGGTGACCCGGGTCGCGACCGTCCCGCTGGAAGGCAACTCTTATGCCGTCGATCCCGCCCTGACCGGCCGGCGCGTCGAGCTGCGGTACGACCCGGAGAACCTGGCCGCGATCAGCGTGTTCCTCGACGGCAAGCCGGCCGGGGCCGCGGTCCCGTTCGTGATCGGCCGGCACGTGCACCGCGCGGTCGCCCCGCCCCCGCCGCCCGCGGCCGACCCGACCGGGATCGACTACCTGGGGATGGTCGCCGCCGCGCACGACGAGGAAGCCGGCACCGGCACGGCGATCGACTTCACCCGGCTGCAGATGCTGCCGCCGGCCGCGGACGGCAGCGATGCCTAGCCGGGCGCCGTGGGCGGCGCACTTCGGGCTGGCCCGCACCCCGTTCGGCAAATCCATCGCGGCTAAGGACCTGTTCGCCCGGCAGGCCCACGCCCAGGCGACCGCCCGGATCAGCTTCTGCATCGCCGAAACCCTGCTCGGCGTCATCACCGGCGATACCGGTGCCGGCAAGACCGTCGCCGCCCGCGCCGCCGTCGCCGGCCTGGACCCCACCCGGCACCAGGTCATCTACATCGCCAACCCCGCCTTCGGCACCCGCGGGCTCTACGTGCAGATCGTCCGGGCACTCGGCGCCCAGCCCCGCTACCTCAAAGCCGAGCTGATGACCCAGGCCGCCGACCTGCTCGCCGCCGAAACCGCCGAACGGCACCGCACCGTCGTGCTCATCGTCGACGAGGCGCACCTCCTGCAGCCCGACCAGCTCGAGGAACTGCGGCTCATGACCAACGCCGAGATGGACAGCGCCAGCCCGTTCGCCGGGATCTTGATCGGCCAGCCCACCTTGGCCCGGCAGCTGCGCATGGGCACCTTCGCCGCCCTCGACCAGCGGATCGCCACCCGGTACGCCATCAAGCCCATGGATCTAGCTGAATCAGCCGCCTACCTGCGCCACCACATGACCCTGGCCGGGCGCGAGGAACCCCTGTTCGCCGACGACGCCATCGCCCGGCTGCACCGCGTCTCCTCCGGCCTGCCCCGCGCCCTCAACAACGCCGCCACCGCCGCACTCATCGCCGCCGCGGCCGCCGGGCAAGACCTCGTCGACGATGCCTGCGCCAAGAAAGCAGTCGCCGAACTCACCCGCGACTGACCGTCAGCCCGCCACCGCCGCCATCACCCGCCCCGAGGCACTGCGCTGGTGGCGGGCAGGATACCAAGCCGGACACCAGGCCGCCGAGCACGAGCAGCAGGCAGCCGCCCAGTGGGACCGGCTCGCCGCCAGCTACCACGCCCAGCACGCCGCTGACCAGCAAGCCAAGATCAACGCGCTGCTGCTCGAAACCATCGACGTGCTCGCCCGCCTTCTGACCAGCCACGACAGCTGACCTGCCACCGGCCAGCACCGCATCACCGCCGAAACCTGCCAGAACATGCACATCAAACGCTGCCGAACCATGTGCAGACAACGTGGCCGCTAACACCAGGCATAATCATCGAGCCCCTCGCGGGAGGCGACAGCTACAACGCCAGTCAGGACTCGGTACTCGGCTTCGAACCAGGTGTGCGCCTGCTTCCTGTCGGCGAAGTGCTCGAGCGTTACTCCCTGGCCTGACGGGATAATCGTGATGCGCTCGTGAGGTGGGCCGTACAATTGCGCAGCTTCGTACGCGGTGAGCAGGTAGTGGCCGAGCATACGGTCGACGGCCTCTATCTGGGTCTCCGCGTCCTCGCTCTGGCGGGCTTGGTCGTCAGCGTAAACGCGGAGCAGATCATGGAAAGCGAAGCGGCCTGAAACATGCTCGGTGAGCAGGTGGGCGCGGAGGAGTTCACTGATTGCCTGGAGGGCTTGCCTCACCGGGACGCCTGTCAGGCTGGCGGCAGCCGCAGCGGTAATGTCCGGGCCAGGGTGCAGGCCAAGCAGCCGGAACATCCCGGTCCCGGCCGGGCTCAGCTGCTCGATGGACCAGGAGAACACCGCCCGGATGCTGGTGGCGGGGTCGCCGGTATCGAGAATGTCCAGGCGGCATTGGGCATCACGAAGTTTGGCGGCGAGGCTGGCAAGGCTGAGGCCAGGTCGTGTAGCGGCATTGGCGGCAGCTATCGTCAACGCCAGCGGCAGCCGGGCACACAGGCAGACGATGTCCGTGACCGCGGTTGACTCGGCGGCGGCTCGCTGAGCACCGAGCCGGTCGATCAGCAGCTGCTCGGCGCTCGGCTCAGTGAGCACGTCGAGGGGGAGAAGGCGGGCGTTGTCGGTCGCGGCCAGGCCGGGCAACTGGCTGCGGCTAGTTATGAGCACCAGGCAGTGAGGGCTGGCCGGCAGCAGCGGCCGGACCTGCTGCTCGTCACGGGCATTGTCTAGCACGATCAGCATTCGCTTGCCGGCCAGCAGGCTGCGATACAGCCCACCAAGGTCTGCGGGGTCGGGCGGGATGCCGTCGGCGCAGATGCCCAATGCCACCAGGAACCTGCGGATCGCCTCGGCGGGCGTGACTGGGCTGCCGGACGGGTCGAACCCGCGCAGATTCACATATAGTTGCCCGTCGGGGAAACGCGACGCTGCCCGGTGCGCCCAATACAGGACCAGCGTTGTCTTACCGACCCCCGCCATTCCGCTCACCGCGCCTATCACCGCCGTTCCCGGCACGATGCGGTCGGCCTCATCGAGCAGCCTGTTCAGCGCTGCCAGTTCGGTTGCGCGCCCGGCAAGGTGGGCTACCGTTCCCGGCAACTGCCGGGGCACCCCAGGCAGCACGTGCTCTCCCGCACCTGAACCTTGCCTCAAGTCCTCGGCCCTAAGGGCGTTGGCAGGTATCTGCTGATGCTGGTCACGCAGCTCGCTTTCAGTCTCGCTCGCGAGTTCCTCTGCTGGCGCTTGGCCATTCGCAGGCATCTCCGTCGCAGTTAGTGACGTTGCCCTCTTGGCCGGATCAGGTATTTGCTCCAGGCCCTGGCCGACAATGGATTGCCGCGCGGGCGGCGGAATTTCCTGCCGCAAGACCTTAAGGTGAGCCACGGCCACCTCCCGGCCTGGGCGTACACCCAGTTCGTCATCCAGTTTATGCATCAGGTTGTCGTAAACCTGGAGTGCTGCCGCCTGCTGTCCAGTGGCCGCCAACGCGGTCATGAGGCTTGCGTGTGCCCGCTCGTTTAGCGGGTCGTTGCGGGTGAATTCCTGAAGGAGCGGCAGTACCTGTTCGTACCTGCCAGCTGACTCGGAGACGTCCGCGTATTCGAGTACTGCTGCTCCCCGCAGGTCGCGGAGCCCGAGTGCGGCCGGATGATCATGCAAGGCATCAAGGTCAGCAAGCGGCTCGCCTCTCCAAAGGCCCAGCGCCCGGGCGTAGAGCCCGGATGCCGCATCAAGCTGGCGGGCAGACCGGGCTTTCCTGGCATCAGCGACCAGCCGCCTGAAGGTGAGGTGATCAGTCTGCTCATCCTTGAGCTGGAGCCGGTAGCCGACTCCCGACGAGATGACCAGCGGAGAGTCGGCATGCGAGGGCTGGCTCGGTTCAGCCAGTCGCCGGATCGCGCTTATGTAGTGCTGAACCATCACCACGGCCGTCTGCGGCGGGCGTTCGCCCCAGATCGCCTCAGTAATCGCTTCACGATGAAGCAAGGTGTTGGCGTGCAGCGTTAGCAGCCCGAGGGCGGTTCGTACCCGGGGTTGGCCGGGGGGCACTTCCACTCCGTTGCGGCGAACCGTCAGTGCTCCGAGCACGCCCACCCAGAAACCGGGAACCAGGCCGACAAGGGCTGGAAGAGAACGCCGGGCGTTGCTGTCCGGCCACAGCTCCGTAATCGCCCCTGTATGCATGCCGAGGGCAGCAGTAAGTCGACTGACAGATGCCGCCCGGGGGGAAGCGACGCGTCCCTGCTCAATATCACGGATGGTCCCCGTACTTACGCCAGCTAGCTCGGCGAGTTCGTCCTGCGTAAGCCCTGCTTCCCTGCGACGCTCGCGCAGAAGTGCACTCCATGGAGCAGCATGTTCGCTCTGGTCTGGGACGTTCCCCGTGCTCATCACTCTTCTCATCGCGATGCGCTGGTGCCAGATAGTACGTTCCATTACCTCACCTAACTCGTGCCCATTATGTCGCATATTGCTAGCCGGGATGGCCGCCCAGGAAACAAGTCCCCGTAGTTGAACCAAGTTCCCGCACTTGAAGAATCAAAATTCCTTAGTAATATGCGGCTACGACTTCTAAACGTGCGACATACGCGTCCTCAGAAGGGCAGCTAATAAGCTGGCTTTGAGTTGCCTCGACACCACATAAGTCTTTTCTCGTCTCACTTACTGATCTTCAATTCGTGATGTTCATACCGTGGACCGCTCCCAAAAAATGTCGCGATAGCTCTAACTTGTGGGCTTGGGTGGGTCGCTTACGCGGATCAGCCGCACTCGTTGATCACGCCGCCGATTACCTTCCGGGTGCTTGACCAGCGCGTCCAGCGACACGATAAGCGGCTTGCCTTGATCGAGTGGCTGCTGGTTCTGGGACTGATGAGGGCGGTGCCCGTTGCAGCTGCCGAGCGTGGGCTCCCAAGACCGCCCGCAGGTGGCTCTCGCCGTTGATCAGCATCCGGTCGACGCATTCGGACCGGACTGCCCGTACCCAGCGTTTGCCATAACGATTCGCCCGCGCCCGCAGCGCCGACTTCACGACCCTTATACCCTCGCCGACGAAGAGATCATCGAACGCGGCAGTGAACTTGGCGTCGCGGCCCCGGATGAGGAACCGGAAGGAGCCGAGCTGATAAGCAAGATGCATGACCAGGTTGCGGGCCTGCTGGGCAGCCCATCCCCCGTCCGGGTACCGAATCATCCCGAGGACGTGCACCCGTAGGGTCGCTATCTCCATGACTGGCCGCGTCAACCTGATTCGGCCCCACCTTCTACTTTGATATGGCGCTATCGGAGTGAGTCGGGCTCGTGGGTGGCTCTACTTTGATCTGGCCCCGCTTGCGGGTAGCCGGGGGTGGCGGGCTGGTTGGCGGCGGCTGCCTCGGCGTGGCGGCGGCTGCCTCGGCGTGGCGGCGGCTGCCTCGGCCTCGGCGATCTGCGCGCGGACGCTGGCCGGGTCGAGGCTGGCCGCCTGCTCGCGTGTGGCGCGGATCAGGACCGCGGCCTGGGGATCATGGTCTCCGGGAGGCGAGCGGGTCCTGTTCGCCGATGATGGGTGCGGTAGCGGGGGCGGGAATGCGGGCGTCGTCGTGGTAACGGCGGGCGCAATCGGTGCTGCAGAACTGGCGGTTGTGGCCGCGGTCCTGGGCGGGCAGGGGCTTGCTGCAGCCAGGACGCTTGCAGATCGTGGCCGGGTCATCGGCGCGGGCGGCAGGCGGCTGGTCATCGGGTGCCTTTCGGTCCAGGCGCCCAAGGTTTCTTTTATTTTCATTTCTGATCAGAGGAGAAATGAAAATAAATCCCCGGGCGCGGGTTTCGCGTCCGGGGGTCAGGAGCCAGGGGGAATGCCAACCAAGGCGCCGTCGCGGGCCTGGTATAGCCAGTTGACGGTCTCGGAGAGGGCGCCGACCAGGCCGTCCAGCGTGTAGGGGCTGTCCGCATCGCGCAGGCAGGCGGCAGCCTGAGCGGCCGCGGCTGGGGTCGCGTCGCCGGCGAGGTCGCTGACGACGGCATGCGCGTCGGTGAGCATGAGCAGGATGTCGTCGGCGTCGATGCTGATTTGGGCCATCTGGTAGTCGCTGCCGGGATGGCTGATTAAGGTCATGATGCTCCTTGTATGGTGCTGCCGGCCCTGGTGGCGTGGTGGGTGGCAGTGCGGAGCCGGTAGGAGCCGGTTCCGGTCTGGATGATGTGCGCCTGGTAGCTGAGCCGGTCCACGATCGCGGCCCACAGCCGGGGGTCGGTGAAAGCCTGCGCCCATTCGCTGAACGCGGCGTTGGACGCCACGGCGACGGAGTTCTTCTCCTCCCGTTCGGTGAATACCTGGAACAGCAGCTCGGCGCCGCGGTCCAGCTCGATGTAGCCCAACTCGTCCAGGCACAAAAGGTCGACCCGGCCGTAGCGGCCGATCACCCTGGTCAGCATCTGCTCATCGGCCGCCTCGGCCAGCACGTTGATCAGCGCGGCGGCGGTGACGTACCGGACCCGGTAACCTGCCCCGGCCGCCGTGGTGCCTGGCCCAATCAGCAGGTGCGACTTGCCGGTCCCGGAGTCCCCGATCAGCACTAGGGGCTGGCCGGGGGCGACCCACTGGCAGCGGGCCAAGGTGCCGATGAGGGCAGCGGGCACGTCCGGGTTAGCGGCGAAATCGAAGTCCTCCAGCCGCTTGAAGCGGGGGAACCGGGCCTCGCGGACCAGCCGGGCCCTACGGCGGGTCTCCCGGTCATCGCACTCCAGCGACAGCAGCTCGGTCAGGAATCCCTTGTAGCTGGCCTGCTGCCGGCCGACGATGTCGGCGACCTCGCCGTACCGCTGCGGATGGTCGGCAGCCGCAAGATCACACAGGCCCGCTCGATTGCCGCGTCCAGCGCGGTCTCGGTCATCTCTTGGCGGGGTCCGCTCATCACGTTCCTCCCTGGGCGTGCCGGCCCGCGAACAGCTGGTCATAGGCAGCGACCGAGGGCGCGGGGCGCCGGTCGTCCGGCAGCGGCCGGTCCCAGCGGTCAGAGTGGCCACCGCTGCTCGCGAGGGGCGCGGCACTGCCGGGGCGGCGTGGCCGCCTGGCCTGGCGGCGGCCTCGTCCTTGCGCGCCTCGACCGCGACCACATCCGGGGAGCGGGTCCCCGCGGCCATGGCTGCCTCGATCCCGGCGATGACGGACGCGGAAGGCAGGCGGCGATGTAGCAGCAACACCTCGATCAGCGCCCGGGTGCCCGCACCATCACCCAACCGCTTGCGCGCGGCTTCCCAGAACGCCTCGTGCGCCGCGGTGAACGAACCATCCGCCCGCGCCTGCACCAGCGGCACCGACCCAGGCAGCGCGCCCGGCTTGCGGGCCACGATCTCCAGCTAGTGGTCCGATCCGGTCAGCACCAGCCCCGCCGACATGATCGCGGATCGCGGCCAGGGCCAGCATCAAGGTCGTCAGGCGCTGCTGGCCGTCCACCAGCAGCCACCGGTTAACCCCTCCAGCCCGCAGAGTCGGGCTCGGGGTGATGACCACCGATCCCATGAAATGCGTGCCCGCAGGTCCCCCGTCCGCCATCGCCTCACCCTGCGCGAGCAGATCCCGCCACAGCTGCGCCAGCTGCTTGCCGCCCCAGCTGTAGGTCCGCTGATACAGAGGAACCTGGAACTGCTTCTCGCCCTGGACAAGATCGAGAAAACTCACCTCATGCGCGCGCACGCCTCTTCCACCCCTGATTGACCAGCTCCGAGCGCCCGGGTCGTCCGTACGCCGGATCGTTCCAGGCTGGCTCCGCTCCCAGAGTACAGCCAGCTAACCTTTCCCTTACTGCTCTATCAAGTTACGGATGATCACGTGAGAAAATAGCCGAATTGGAACCTTATCGCGTTCCTAGTGCCGTAGCAGGCTAGGTTCGCCCCTTCCAGCCGACCCCTTAGTTGCGCCGTATCGTCAGGGGGATGGTGGCCTGATTGGACCTTAAAGATCGAAGTCTTCGCCAGGCGCGAGGTATCGGTATCCGTGCCTGCCCTGGTCGATCAGCCAGCTGTTGGCCCCTTGCAGCCCGCGGGAGTTGATTTGCGCGTCGTGGATCCCGAAAGCGCGCTCGGGCCGGACGGCTCGCAGGAAGCTGATTGCCTCGGCAGTCTTGAGCCAGGATGCCTGAAGCGGCACGAACAGTGTCTCGACCGGCTGGTCCGGGACGAACAGGGCGTCGCCGGGGTGGTAGATGCGGTCGTCGATGATGTACCCGTGGTTCGCGCAGTCCGGCTCGTCCCCGAAGACCGGAGCGTGGCGGTCGCCGACGGCGGTCACGGTGAAGCCCGCCGCGGTGAATGATTCACCGGAGTTCACGCGGATGAGGTCGAGCCCTGTGATGCGGGCATCTTGCGGTGCGTAGACCGGGACGCCGAGGCCCGCGAGCCGAAGCACGTCGATGTGGTCGCCGTGTTCATGGGTGATGAGTACCGTGTCGGCGCCGTAGAGCGCGGAAGGCTCACCCCAGATGCCCGGGTCGATGACCAGCACCGCGCCGTCGCGCTCGATACGCACGCATGCGTGGGTGTATCTGGTGATGCGCGCTGATCGGGAGGGCGCGGAGCCCGTGGTCATGGGATCGTCTCGATTCTGGGCAGCCGGGACACACGGTGAGGTTCTCCTATCAGTGTGGGGCCCTTGACGGCGCGGATCTGCCGGAAGCCGGGCACCGGGGATCGCAGGTGTGCAATCGGCCTGGGCGGACAGCTTTTCCTGCGGGCGGTGATCACCGAGACTGGGCCGGTGACCGGACGGCTGCGGGTGCGTGAGATCGGCGATGACGAGGGCCGGCGGCTGGTGCGGATCATCCGCCGGGGCAGCGGGTCGGTGGTGACCTGGCGCCGCGCGCAGATGGTGCTGCTGTCAGCCCAGGGCATGGACGTGGCCGCGATCGCGAAGGTGGCGTTCACCAGCGAGGACCGGGTGCGGGATGTGATCCGGAACTTCAACGCCGACGGGTTCGATTCGCTGTACCCGAAGTACAAGGGCGGCCATCCGCCCAAGTTCACGCTAGGTCAGCGGCGGGAGATCAAGAAGATCGCCAAGTCCAAGCCAGCCGAGCATGACTTGCCGTTTTCCACCTGGAGCCTGGCCAAGCTGGCCGACTTCCTGGTGGCCGAGGGGGTGGTCGATGACATCAGCCACGAGGGCCTGCGGGTCCTGCTCCGCCAGGAAGGCGTCACCTTTCAACGCCTGAAAACGTGGAAGGCCTCCACGGATCCGCGGTACGCGGCGAAGAAGGCCCGCATCGAGCACCTGTACGCGATCGCCGACCGCGAGATCACCCCGGCAGACAGAGATCCGGAGGTCTTCTTTTGCGTGGATGAATTCGGGCCGCTCAACCTGCAGCCGCGCCCGGGACGGCAGTGGGCCGCGGTCAGCGGCAAGAACAAAGAACCCGGCCGGGCGCCGCGGCCCCGGCTGCGCGCGACCTACACCCGCACCGCCGGGGTCCGGCACCTGTTCGCCGCCTACGAGCTGGGTGAGGACAAGCTGTACGGGCACATCAAGCCGCGCAAAACCCGGGCCCGGTTCCTTGAGTTCTGCCGCTACCTGCGCTCGCTCTACCCGCTATCTACTCGCATCGCGATCATCTGCGACAACTTCAGCCCCCACCTGAGCACGCGCAAGGACCGCCGGGTCGGGACCTGGGCAGCGGCGAACAACGTCGAGATCGCCTACACGCCGACCAATTCGTCCTGGTTAAACCGCATAGAGGCGCAGTTCACGGCGTTGCGGTACTTCGCGCTGGACGGCACCGACCACGCCAGCCACAAGGAGCAGGCCAGCATGATCCGCCGGTACATCATCTGGCGCAACAATCACGCCTACGACGAACGACTCCGCCGCATCGTCGACAAGGCAAACGTAGCTTGATGCGGCACTAGTCACCAACGGATATGCTGGTCAACGCGATCAATCAAGCGTCAGCGGAGTCGCCTTTACCGCTTTGAACTGCTGGTTTCGGCCACCGACTACCGAAGTGAGTCGATATCGACGAGTGACGTGAGGTAGTTATGCCCGGATCCGAATCGTGTTCCAAAAGCCACTCTCAGGGACAGTGCGGCCCGACGGGGGCCGGTCACCAGTGCGGAGCGACGACGGTTGCCAGAGCCGGGAACCCGTGTCGTCGTAGCGCCGAATGTCGGACCATCGCGCTACTCTCACCGTCGTGAATCAGCTGAGGTTCGAGGAAGGGCTCGGGAGCTACAGCGTGAATGTTGCTCCGGAAAGCGTCTGGGTCCTCCGCGGGATGGGAACACATGTCCTCCAGGTTCAGCTGGAGGTCGGTATCCCGGAAGTCACCGAGAGAGCCGGACGGCTGCTGTGCCTTAGACTGCCCTGTACGCGCCGGAGGGCAGCGGCCCGCGTGTCCCGCTCGCCTTCGCGGACGTATCCGTGCCGTTCAACCCGGACGGGGAGGTCCGGCGGCCGACCCTGTACTACCTGATCGCCAATGCGCAGCTGCTGGCCCTGGAGCAGCGGCGTAACGGCGACCTGCGGCTGGAACTCCAGGTGAGCGGCGTCTTGCCGCAGGCCGCCTCCGGGTTCCCCGGCTCAACCCAGGTGACCGAGTACATCAGTATCGCCGAGAGCAGGTGGCGTCAGCAGCTCGCCGGGCTGGGCCGCTCGCTCGGCGCAGAGATGGTGATCCCATTCCCGGACGGCGACGAGCCGCGCCAGGCCGTCGCCGGGTTCCTCCGCGAGGCCCAGCGGCTGCTCGGAGGCAGAGAGATCGACGGCGCGATGCTCCAGGTGCGCAAAGCGCTGGAGACCATCAAGAACACCAGCAGCTGGAACTGGCCCGGCAAGAAGGAAAAGGGAGAATTCACCGCGGACGAGAGGTGGGCGCTGATCCGGTCTGCGATGGAAGACCAGGCCAGCGGAGCCATGCACGTGGATGTCGGCACGAAGGACTATAAGTACACCCGGGCCGAGGTCGAGGCGCTCATCGCCATAACCGCTGCCCTGTCGAGCGTCATACCATGATCCCCTGTGGTCGTAGGCACGACACTTGTTGTCGTCAGCTGCCGTCAGCCACATCACGCACCGCGGGTTTTCTCATTCACATAACGGTTGACCTGCAGTGGCGGCCATGCACGAGCCGGAAGGCGGAGCTAATAGCGCCTCCCTGATCGGGAGACCACAATCCCCGGGAGTCCCGTAAGATCTGGTCGATATTCGGCCCGATCAAGCAGCGCGAGCGCGGGTTCGGGGGCGGGGCAGCCCAAGCTGCTGGTGGGGGTGGCTGCGGCGCAGATGGCCGGGGGAGGACTTCCTGACCGGGCTGGACCGTGAGCGCGCCGGTGCGGCCGGGCAGCAACTCACGCCGGTGCCGGGGCTGGCTTCCACGACTGCGGCGGGCCTGGCCCGGCCGGGTCACATGCTAGGCGTGGATGTCGCCGCCACGCTCTCTTGAACGACGCGTAACAGATTGCCTGCTTTGGGTATGTACAGGCTGGTTGCTGTGTTCGGTTAGGTCAGGGACGGTTATGGATCCGATGGTGCAGGCGGCGGGGACAGCGGTAGTCCAAGCGATGACAACGGATGGCTGGCAGCAGGTCAAGCGCGCGGTAGCTGGCTTGTGGCGACGGGTGCGTCCCGGAGATGTCGAGCGGGCCGGGTCCGAGCTTGATGAGCTGCGGCGGCAGGTCCTGCAAGCACGTACTGACGGCGATCCTGAGACAGAGCAAGCTCTGGAAGGTGCCTGGCGACTGAAGCTGCAGCACCTGGTCCGAGCGCACCCAGCGGCAGCGGAGGAACTACAGGAGATCTTGGATCAGGTGCTGACTCCGGCTCTTCCGGCTGCAGGGCAGGCCCGGGTCGGGGCCATCTTGATGACGGGCACCTCTCGTGACTCCAGTACGTTTACTCAGATCGGTAGCCAGGTCAACTACGGTCGGCCGTGACCAGCGTGCCAGATGCGGCATCAGGGAGTCCGGAAAGTAATCCCGGTGTCGTGATGTTCGGCCAGTCACGTGATTCTAGTTCGTTTACCCAGATTGGTACCCAGGTCACTGTCCTGCTCCCAGTCCAGGCCGCGCCGGAGGTGCGGTATTCGCTGCCGCCGGATGCGGCCGCGTTCACCGGCCGGGGCGAGGAACTGAGCCAGATCACGGCCGTGGTTATAGGCGCGGTCGCAGACAGTGGGGTGGTGGTGGTCGGGGCGATTGACGGGATGCCGGGGGTGGGCAAGACGGCCCTGGCCGTGCATGCTGCACACATGCTGCGGGATCGGTTCCCAGACCGGCAGCTGTTCATCAACTTGCACGGCCACACTCCGGGGCAGGAGCCGGTCCGGCCGGAAGATGCGCTGGCTGGACTCCTGACGATCTCCGGGGTCGATCCTCGGGCACTACCGGATGACCTGGACAGCCGGGCACAGATGTGGCGTGACCGGATGGCCGGGCAGCGGGCACTGCTCGTACTCGATAACGCCGCCAGCAGCCGTCAAGTTGCCCCGCTGCTGCCCGGGGGTGAGGACTGCCTAGTGCTGGTGACTAGCCGCCGCCATCTCAGCGATTTGCCGGGTACGGTGCTGCCGGTGCTCCTGGATACACTGCCGCCGCAGAAGGCGGAAGAGATGTTCACTCGCCTGGCACCTCGCGCTGCGGGCAGTCCCGGCCAGGTCGCGGAAGTGGTGCGACTGGCGGGATTCTTGCCGCTGGCGATCTCATTGCTGGCCCGCGTCTATGCCCGGCACCGGTCCTGGACGCTGGCTGACCTAGTCGCTGAGACTAGGGCGGGCCTGCTCACGGTGACAGCGGAACATGACAGCATCGGCGCTGCGTTCGCCGTGTCCTACCAACACTTGGATCCTGCCCGGCAGCGGTTCTTCTGCCTTCTGGGCCTGCACCCTGCCGCGACCACCGACGCTTATGCCGCGGCAGCGCTGGCCGGAACCAGCTTGGAACAAGCCACTAAGCTGCTGGACGGGCTGCATGGGGAAGGGCTGCTGACCGAGACCGGATACCGCCGGTACGGCATGCATGACCTGATACGCCGCTACGCCCGCGATCATGCCGCCGACCTGGCTGACGGCGGCCAGCAGGCGCTGGACCGATTGCTCGATTACTACCAGCGCGCTGCCGCCCTCGCCGGAGCCCGTCTGGCCCGCCAGACCCGACCCGGTCGCGCGTGTCCTGCCTTGGCCGGGCAGCCCGCGATGCCGCATCTGGACGAACCAGGGCAGGCGCTGGTGTGGGCACGGGCCGACCGCGCCAGCCTGCTGGCGTGCCTGGACCACGCGACCGGCACCGGCCAGCACGCCCGGGTGGTCGCCTTCACCGCCGGCCTGGCCGAACTATGGCGCCGTGAAGGCCCATGGGCCGACGCCGCAGCCCGCCACGCTGCCGCACTAGAGGCCGCGCGGTGCATCGGCGACCGGCTTGGCGAGGCGAACGCCCTCACTGATCTTGGGACAGTGCGCTGGCTGACGAATGATTATCCGGGAGCAGCTCATGATCTGCGCCGGGCCTTGGGCATCTACCGCGACCTCGGCGACCGCCTCGGCCAAGCCAACGCTCTCAACAGCCTCGGGGCCGTGTGGCGGCAGATGGATGATTATCCGGGGGCGGCTCATGATCTGGGCCGGGCCTTGGGCATCTACCGCGACCTCGGCGACCGCCTCGGCCAAGCCAACGTCCTCACCGACCACGGGATCGCGCGGCAGGTGGCAGGTGATTATCGAGCTGCGGCTCAGGATCTGGAGCAAGCCCTTGTTATCTTCGACAATCTCGGCGACCGGCTCGGTCAGGCGAATGCTCTCAATTACCTTGGGACTGTGCGACGGCAGACAGGTGATTATCCGGGCGCTATCCAGACTCATGGGCGGGCTCTTGACATCTTCCGCGATCTGGGCGATCGGCTCGGTGAGGCCAGCGCCCTAAAATATCTCGGGATCGTCCGGCGGCAGACGGGTGATTATTCTGGCGCAGCCTATGCTTTGGACCAGGCCTTCGGAATTTGCCATGATCTTGGTGATCGCCTCGGGCAGGCGGCCACCTTGACCATTCTCGGGTCCGTGCGACAGGTGACGGGTGATTATTGGGACGCGGCTGAGGCACTCGAGCAGGCTCTGAGCATCTACCACGACCTCGGCAATCGGGGCGGTGAGGTCACTGCGCTCAACGAGAGGGGGACGTTGTACAGGGTCAGTGGTGATCTCATAAGGGCTGAAAGGTGCCACAAGGAGGCGCTCAGACTGGCCCGCGCGATCGCTTATCCATGGGACGAGGCTCACGCATTGGCCGGACTGGGTCGCTGTGCAATAATTACTGGCAATCTCGCGCAGGGACAAGTGCTACTACGAGAGGCGCAGGGGATATTTCATCGGATAGGCGCGGCCGAAGACCAAAGCCGATTTCAGAGCTGGACATGCCCATAGGCCCGCAATAAGCTGGGTAATTCATGGCGTCGCCGGCAGGTCGTGCTGAGTGCGGAGCTCGTCGTGGCGGTCGGAGAAGCCGGAGGCGTCCGGCGGCAGTTGCGCCGGGACCGGAGCGCCAGGGGATCCGGCGGCCCATGACGGTACCGCACCGGCGACGGGCAGCGGCGCGGAACCGCCCGCGGCGGTGCCCGCGCTGGGCAGGACGGATCCATCCGATCCGCGCGGTCTGGTCCTGGGTTGTCCTGCGCCGCGGCCGGGCCGCTGCGTCGGTCTCGGCTGTAATGCCCGGGCCGCTGGCCGCGGCGTGGCCAGCCTGTTCGCGATCCGCGGCCGGGCCGGCTGGGCCGCTGGCCGCCGCTGTGCTGGCTAGGTTCAGCCCGGAATCGCTGGTCAGCACATGCTCGTAGATGCGGGACAGTTCGGTGCCGGGATCGATACCGAGTTCCTCGGCGAGCACGTGCCGGCCGTCGTCGAACACCCGTAGCGTCTCGGCGTGCCGCCCGCTGCGGTACAGCGCGATCATCAGCAATCCCGCATCCGTTCTCGCAGCGGATGGTCCGCCACCATGGCGGTCAGGTCGGGGACGACCTCCTCATGGTGGCCCAGCACGAACAGGAGGTCGGCGCGTTCCTCGGCGTCGCCCGAACACAGCTTGGCTAGGCGGGATCCGCTCGGTATCCGCGAACGGGCCTGGCACCGCGGCGAAGGCGACGCCCCGCCACAGGCCGAGCCTGCTCTCCAGCGCGTGGACCGGATCCCCGTTCTTACGCAGCTGCCGGGCCGGGCGAGGTGCTGCTCGAACGCGCCGGCGTCGGGCTGGCCCGGCACCAAGTGGAGGACGTTAACCCCCCGGGCAGAAGCGCTTCACTAAGGTCAAAGCGATTCAGGCCCCGGTCATCCAGAAAAAATCCAGATCCATATAGAGACGGATGACTAATAGTGAAGTCCCCTGCGCTAACCAAGTTGAACCCGTAGAGCTCGGTCGTGACTTCGGCTGGTTTGCGGCGTATGACCGGGATATGCGGTATGCGCAACGAGGCGGGTACACGCCCGCTGAGCAGCAGCGGCGCGAGCAAGTACGGCTTGAGGCAGCCGAGCGGTTCGCCCGCGGCGAGACGATCAGGGAAGTCGCGCACGACCTGCGGGTCACCGAAGGGTCGGTGCGGCGGTGGCACCGGGCCTGGCGGGAGGGCGGGGCCGGGGCGCTGCGGTCGAAGGGTCCGGTGTCGCGGGAGCGGCTGAGTCCGCAGCAGTTCGCGCGGCTGGAGGCCGAGTTGCGGAAGGGCCCGCTGGCGCAAGGGTTCGCCGGGGACCAGCGCTGGACGCTGGGCCGGATCAAGACGCTGATCGGCAAGCTGTTCCACGTCGGGTACACCGTCGAGGGCACCTCGAAGCTGATGCGCCGGCACGGCTGGTCGGCCCAGGTTCCGGTGCGCCAGGCGATGGAACGCGACGATGCCGCGGTCGCGGTGTGGAAGGACCAGGTGTGGCCGGATATAAAAGCGCCGCGCGCGACCTGGGCGCCTTCATCTGCTTCGAGGACGAGGCAGGCCAGGGGCTCAGCCCGCCGAAAGGCCGTACCTGGGCCCGGCGCGGGGCCCGCCCGGTGGTGAAGGTGCGCGGCGCCGGCGGCGGCCGGGTCAGCATCGCCGGGGTGGCGTGCTACCGGCCCGGCGACCGGCCGCACCTGTTCTATCACCTGCTGGTGTACCGCCGCCGCAAGGGCGAGCCGAAGGGCTTCGCCTGGACCGATTACCGGGACCTGATCATCGCCGCTCACCGCCAGTTGTCGGCCCCGCTGGTCTGGGTCTGGGACAACCTCAACATCCACCTGGCACCGGACCTGGCGGACTTCGCCGCGGAGAACAAGGCCTGGCTGCGGGTCTACCGGCTGCCCGCGTACGCGCCTGACCTTAATCCGGCGGAGGGCATCTGGTCGCTGCTCAAGCGGTCCATGGTCAACTTCGCCGCCGCCGACCTGGACGGCCTGGTCCGCATCGTCAAGCGCAAGCTGAAGAAGATCCAGTACCGGCCTCATCTGATCGACGGCTGCCTGGCCGCCACCGGCCTGATAATCGAGCCTTGGTGACCACGTGCACTACGAGTTCAACCTGGTTAGCGCGTAAAAAGAAGATGCCGATGAGCAGGAGCGGGAGCACTTTGAAGCCAGACGGGTCCGGATGGCGTGCACGGATAGGGGTGCTCACACACGATGACAGCACGATATCCGAGTCAGAACTGTGGACCATGGCCCCCGATGGGGTATCCCTCCACACGTCCCGCGTGTTCTTTGCTGATCTAGCGACCTTCGCTGATCCTCCCGGTCCGGACAACGCGACCGAACTGCTTGCGAGATTGCCATTGCAGGCGATCATCTATGCCTGGACAGTGGGCAGCTACCTTCTCGGCACGACCGGAGAGCGGGAACTCGTCAGCCGTGTCGAACAGCATTCACACGGCATTCCCGTCCTCATGGGTGCGCCCGCGGCGACGGCCGGCTTCCGGACGCTGGAAGCCGAAAGAATCGCACTGATCCATGGTCCCTTCTTCACCGACGACTTCGACCAGAAAGGGGTTGCATACTTTCGGGAGCGTGGATTCGAGGTTGTTCACGTCAGCCACCTGATGCCGCCGGTCGAGGTTCCCCATCCGAACACGGGATCAGTGGCGAGTCCGGCGCAGATTTACGAGTGGGTTCGCCGCCATGTTCCATCCTCTGCGCAGGCCGTCTTCATCGGCGGGAACGCCGTCCGCGCCATTGGCGTAATAGCAGCGCTGGAGGCCGACCTCCGCCGACCGGTACTCACTGCGAACCAGGTTTCCTTGTGGTATGCGCTGCGTGTGGCAGGTGTTGAAGTCAGCGTCGATGACTACGGTCAGTTGTTCAAACTGCCATGCATACAATCTGAAATTCCCTCCAGACCGACATAGACTCAACCACGGATAAGACGGTGCCGGAAATAATAGCCGGGTATCGCGTTGCCACGCTCTACACGATAGTTCTCAAATCCTGAACCGGTTTCTAGCTGGTACGACGGTGCCATCGACCCGCCAGCCCGGCATCGGAGCCCGGGACGAAACTGTGGATGTCGCGGATGGTGGTGGGCGTCATCGGGTGGCAGAGGTGAGGCTTGTCGTCGGCGCGGCGGCAGTCGTGGCAGCGACCAAGCCGCTTCCGCGCGCCGACCGGCACGGCGACGGTCGTTCCGGCCACAAGAGGCCACTGGCCGTTCCGGCCACAAGTGGCCGCGGGCCGGTGCGGGCAAGAGTCAGGCCGTCAGCGGCGAACTCCTCCAGGCCGCGCCGGATGGGGCCGCGGACCTTCCGCAGCTCCAGATGCCCCGGGGCGGGCTTGATGGTGCGGCGTATGAACTCCTCGTTGGTCTGCCGCGTCGACACGTCCCACGGCGCGATCGCGGCCGTTGCTCTGACCTCGAGCCGGTGATCGGATTCGAACCGATGGCCTGCCGTTTACAAGACGGCTGCTCTGCCTGCTGAGCTACACCGGCGGGGGGACTCGGGACTCGCTGCATGGTAGCCCAACCCGGCCCTGAACTGCACATCCCTATCCTGAGCTGCATCATATGGGCCAGGAACGGGCGGTGGCCGCAAGATCATCCGGCGGCGGCGATTGACTTCGTACTGGCACGGTTGCGGCGTCCATACACGATGCGGGCAGAACTGGCCATCAATGCGATCAAATCGGCAACAAGCGGCACGAAACGCAATAATGATGCTACCATGCGTGCATGAACGCGCATGACCAATCAACGTTCGGCAACGCGTTGAAGTCAGCGATTACGGCCGCTCGTTACTCTCAAGCCAAGCTTGCGCGCGAACTTCATATCGACCCGGGCCAGGTAAGCAGGTGGACCAACGACAAGGCCATCCCGCACAGTGACACCGTGACCCGTATCGAGCGGATCCTGGGAGCGGATCTCTCCGTCTCATTCTCCGCGTCAGCGCCGGAGTACGAACTATTTGTCGCCGCTCCTGTCACCGGTCTCCAGACCGATGACATCGCAAAGCACAACGACGCGGTAGCCGAGGTCTTGGAGGCGGCGCGAGCGCACGTCAATACGTGGTACTGGCCGGGCGAGAAGGTCCGTGGACTCTCGGATCTCACTGCCGCCGACATCGCCACCGAGAAGAACGTGCAGATACTCAAGAATTGCTCCGCGCTTCTATATCTGCAATTCTTCGAGATGGTCCGCCCATCGAGCGCGCTCATCCAGCTTGGCTGTGCCCTGGGCTGGCGGCTGAAGACGACCATCATTACCCAGGCTGATCTTTACCAGCCATACATGCTTGACGGCTTCGCCGCGGTTGCGGCCACGCTCACGTTCCTGCCCAAGGCTCGCGTCTATCGCGTCAGGTCAGTTTCCGACGCCTGCGACCTCGTCAGGAGGAACGGGCGTGAGTTGCTCGGGCTCAGCTAGGCCCGGTCTGATCGAACTCCCCGTGCCGCGCTCCGATCAGGAAAGCCTTCCACTCCGAGTACGAGAACGACAGATGAGGCCCCTGCGGGTCCTGCGAGTTACGCACGAGCACCGACTCATCAGTAAAGGCAACCTCGACGCAGTCGCCCGTGGAGCCTGACGCCAGACTCTTACGCCATACGGTATCGGCTCGCTCCGAGTCGGTCACTCTTCCTCCTTGATCAGGCAACCGGACCCGATCTCGCCGCGGCAGCGGCGGGCGGCTAACGTCAGCCGTGCGTGCCGCCGTCACGACGAGTGGCGCCGGGGCGATCGGAGCTTGCGGCACGATGACGCATTGTAACGACCGCACCCCTCACGGACGCCGACGCAGCCCACCCCACCGGTGTCCGGCAGTCGACATTCTAGGTGCTATGGGGACAATCTGGCCACGGTCAGTTTAACAACACGCGTCACACAGGATAGAGGACGACAACCCGACCACTTGGCGGGCGCGGGATTCCCGGGGATGGCACGACTTTATGGATCAAGGTCAGACGCGGCCTCGGTCAGGCTAGCTCGTCGACGGCTTTGCCGAAGAAGGTGAGGGTGCCCTCGCGCCCCAGTGAAATATTCCGCAGTTGTTCGAAGATCTCACGGTGGGTCAGGACATCCTCCGTTTCGTCTCTGACAATCAGGTCGCCCCGGGTGTTTTCTATGTACAGGACGTCATCGTCTCCGGCGTCAGGGAACTCGAGAACCGCGAATGACCCCTTCAGGCCAGGATGGACGCCAGCGCTGAGGGGCACGACCTCTATGGTCACGTTGGGCCTGTCCGCCATTTCGATCAGATGGCGGATCTGATTCCGCATGACACCTCCGCCACCCGCCGGACGGCGGACCACGGCTTCGTCCATGATGAAGAACAGCTGCGGCGGATTGATCCGGTCGACGAGTTCCTGACGCCGCATCCGGATTTCGACCAAGGCGTCAAGGCGCTTGGCAGTTATCCGGTCATCCATGCCCTTGATGAGAGCGCGAGCGTATTCCTCCGTCTGCAGAAGACCGGGAATCAGAAGTGGCTCGAAGTTCCTCCTGATGGCGGCGGCGGACTCGAAGCCGATCAACTGGAGGAGGCCGGACGGCGCCACGTCGCTGTACATGCTCCACCATGCACGCTCCCGGGCCGCTCGGGCGACTGCGATGAGCTCGTCGGTGCGCGCTACATCGGTGATGTTGTAGAGACCCAGGAGTGCTTTGAGGTCGTTGGTGGAGATGCCCACTTGGCCGGCTTCAATCCGTATGACCTTGGATAGAGACCAATCCATAGCGAGTGCGACCTGTTCCTGGGTAAGCCTGGCATCCTGACGCGCCTTACGTAGCTCGGTACGCAGCCGCCGGCGTTGGACCACCGGGCTAGGATCGTCACTCGCTCCCATTCCAACTCTCCGTTACTTTCTAGCGTAGGAATGTTCTCCCGGTGGCAGTCCCGTATTGGGCAGCCAGCCTAGGGCTCTGGGCACTCCCATACCGTGAGCCACGCGACCACTCTCCGGTGCGCGGATCATGCGGCATGTCTTGCGCTCCCGTGCGCCAACGCGCGTCATGCGACACATCGCCGCAAGATGGCACGCGAGCAAGGAACTTCGATGCTAGCAGCATCAGCCACGTGCAAGTTGCCACATGGCTAATTGCGCACTTCTTATAGCTACGTCCCATGCTGCGCTGGGCATACTGGGATCAGACGATCTGCCAGGGATGGTGCCCAATGATCCTGATGTTCTTCCTCGGCGTTCAGCTCGGGGTGATTCTCGGCGCGATGTTGTGCATCCGTTACTTGCGTCGCGAGCTCACGGCCGACATCGGCCCGCGGCTCAGGCGAATGCAGGCTCAGCTCGACACACTCGAGTCGGCACTCAACCTCGCCGTGGCGACACACTACGCGGAGCTGAGCGAGCGACTCCCCCGCCCGCCGGTGGCGCCACCCCGGTCACCGTCGCCCTGAACTGAACAGCTCTGATCGCACCGAACGAATCGTGGTACCTGCTGGGGAAGAGGCCGAAGGTCCCGGCGGGCGGGACCGGATGACCCGGGCCAGCCAAGGACCGCCGGCCTAGCATGCGAAACGACAGCGAGAACAGCGTGGCCGGGCCTGGCCGCCTGGGCGGCGAGACCGGTCCTGCGGGCAAGGGGGTCATCATGGACAGACTGAACCCGCTGGACGCCATGTTCGTCGACGCCGAGGACGCGGACCCGCATACGTCGATGGCGATCGCGTCGATCGCGGTGTTCGAGGGCCCGGCGCCCGCGCGGGAGGAGGTTCTGGCCCACCTGGCCGGGCGCCTGCCGCTCGTGCCTCGCTACCGGCAGAAGCTCCGCACTGTGCCGTTCCGCCTGGGACGACCAGTATGGGTAGACGACCCGAACTTCGATCTCCGCTACCATGTCCGGCGCGTCGCCGTGCCGACTCCAGGCGAAGACCGTCAACTGGCGGAGTTGATGGCGCAGGTAATGTCCCAGCGCCTGGACCGTGATCACCCACTGTGGGAGTACTGGTTCATCGAGGGACTCGCCGGGGGCTGCTGGGCGCTGATCTCGAAGGTGCATCACTGCATGGTCGACGGAGTCTCGGGGACCGACCTGTACCGTGTGATCTTCGACTTCTCTGCCGAGCCCGTACCGCCCGTCGCCGATAACAGGGTCGTGAGCGCCGAGCCTTCCGGCCTCGAGCTGGCCGCCGGGGCCGCGCTTGACATGGTCGTGCTCCCGGTCAGGGAAGCCGACGCACTGCGCGGCACGCTGGCCGATCCCAGGGCCGCCCTTCGTCAGGCGGCCGAGGTGGGGCGTGCCGTCGGGAAGATGATGCCGTCCCTGCGGCCGACCACCACGTCGTCGCTGAGCGGGCACATCGGCCGGGGGCGGCGCTACACCTGGGCCCGGGCATCGCTGGATGACGTCAAGGCGATCAGACGGGAGCACGGCGGCACCCTTAACGACGTAGCCCTGGCCGCGATCAGTGGCGGCTTCCGGGCGCTGCTGCTCGCACGCGGCGAGCAGCCGTCACCGCACATGGTCCGGTCGCTGGTCCCGGTTTCGCTCCGGGCGCCGGGTGAGGAGAGCATCTGCGACAATCAGGTCTCGGCGGTGCTGGCCGATCTTCCGGTCCATATCGCCGACCCAGCGGACCGGCTCGCCGCCATCAAGGCCGAACTGCTGGCCCTGAAGACGAGCAAGGAAGCGGTGGTGGGCGAGGCCCTGGCCACTGCGGGCCGCTACACGCCGTTCCCGGTCGCGTCCCGGGTGGTCAGGCTCGCCTTCGGGCTGCCCCAGCGGGATATCGTCACGGTCACCACGAACGTGCCGGGCCCACGTCAGCCGCTCTACGGGATGGGCCGCCGGATCGTGGAGATCATCCCCTACGTGCCCATCGCCACGACGCTCCGCACCGGGGTCTCGATCTTCACCTACTGCGGTCAGGTGACTTTCGGGATCACCGGCGACTTCGTGGCCAACCCCGACCTCGACGTGCTTGCCCGCGGTATCGAGGGCAGCATGGCAGAGCTCCTTAAGGCCAGCAGCCGCCGCACCGCGCGGGCCGCTGCGCAGACATGACCTTCGGCTCTGGCTGCGGCCAGCCTCCTGCCCCCGGCCTGGGGCCTGGGCGGCCTGCTGCTGGCCGTTCGTTTCTTCAGCTGGGAGCCGCGCGCCTGAGCTCCCGGCCGCGGATCGTGGCCACCTCGTACAGGGCGATGCCGGCTGCCACCCCGGCGTTCAGCGACTCGGTGGCCGCGGCGATCGGGATGCGGACAAGTACGTCGCAGGTCTGCGCGATGATCCGGGACAGGCCACGGCCCTCAGATCCGGTCACCAGGACCAGAGGCGAGGTGGCCAGGTCCAGGTCGCGGAGCACGGTGTCGCCGGCCGCGTCGAGGCCGGCCACGAAGACCCCGGCGTCCCGGTAAGACTGGAGCGCGCGGGCCAGGTTGCTGGCCTGGGCCACCGGAATCCGGGCCAGCGCGCCCGCCGACGCCTTCCACGCGCCCGCGGTGACGCCCGCGCTGCGGCGCGCGGGAACCACCACGCCGTGTGCGCCGAACGCCGCGGCCGAACGGACGATCGCGCCAAGGTTGCGCGGATCGGTCACGCCGTCGAGGGCGGCGATCAGCGGCGCCTGGCCCGCGTCCGCCGCGCGGGCCAGCAGGTCATCGGGGTGCGCGTAGTCGTAGGCCCGCACACGCAGCGCCAGGCCCTGGTGCAGCGCGCCGCCGGTCAGCCGGTCAAGTTGAGCGACGCCGGCCTCGAGCACAGGCACGCCGCGGTCGGCGGCCAGCTTGACCGCCTCGCTGACCCGCTCGTCACGGGCGGTCCTGGCCCCGACGTAGAGCGCCACCGCGGGCACGCGGGCCCGCAGCGACTCCACTACCGAGTTGCGCCCAGCGACGAACTCGACCGCCTCCCCCGCGCCCCGCTGGGCTCGGGCCGACGCGGCGCCGGCACCGCCGGAGGCGTCAGAGGCGCGCGAGGTCCTAGAGGTGCGCGAGGTACGGGAGGTGCCAGAAGCCGAGGAAGCCGGAGAAGCACCGGAAGCGCGGGAGGTGCCGGAGGCAGCGGACGCCGCGGCGGCGCGGCGCTGGGCGGGGTGGCCGGGACGCATGGCGGCGGGCGGGGTGGGGCCCTTGCCCTCGAGCTTGCGCCGGCCCTGCCCTCCGGTTCCCGGGCGCGGCTTGCCTGACTTGGTCCGGCCCGCGCCGGAACGGCGGGACCGGGGGACGTCGGATCCGCTCAACGCTTGAGCTCCCAGCGCGGGCCCTGGGGGGTGTCCTCGACCACGATGCCGATGTCCTCGAGGCCGTTCCTGATCGCATCCGCGGTCGCGTAATCCCGGCGGTCCCTGGCCGCCTCCCGCTGCGCCAGGGTCAGCTTCACCATCTCGTCGAGCACCTCCCGCAACCGCTGTCCGGAGCCGGGCCCCAAGGGGCCCTGGGCGCCGGCCGAAGACCAGACCGGCGAGAGCGGGTCGAGGCCGAGCACGTTCAGCATGGGGCGGAGCTGGTTCAGGCTGGCCCGTGCGCCTTCCTCGTCCGAGGCGGACAGCGCCCGGTTACCCTCACGGACGCAGGCGTGCACCACGGCCAGCGCGGCCGGTACGGCTAGGTCGTCGTCCATGGCCGAACTAAATGCCGCCGGCACATCCGGGCCTGGCTCGTCCACGCCGAACGCCTCGGTTGCCTGTAGCACGAAACGCTCGATCCGCTGGTAGGCGGCGACCGCCTCAGCCAGCGCCTCCTCGGAGAACTCAAGCATCGACCTGTAGTGCGCCTGGACCAGGTAGTAGCGCAGCTCAGCGGCCCGCACCCGGGTCAGCATGTCGGTGACAAGCAGCGAGTTGCCCAGGGACTTGCTCATCTTCTCCCCGGCCAGGCCGAGCAGCCCGTTGTGCAGCCAGTACTGCGCGAAGCCGTCACCGGCTGCCTTGGACTGCGCGATCTCGTTCTCGTGATGCGGGAAGATCAGGTCCATCCCGCCGCAGTGGATGTCGAACGAAGACCCCAGGTACTTGGTGGACATGGCCGAGCATTCCAGGTGCCACCCGGGCCGGCCGAGTCCCCAGGGGGTATCCCAGGAAGGCTCGCCGAGCTTGGCCGCCTTCCACAGCGCGAAGTCGCGCGGGTCGCGCTTGAAGCCCGCCTCGTCGGAGTCCTCGGACGGACGCATCTGGTCAAGACGCTGGCCGGACAGCGCGCCGTACTCCGGGTACGAATGAACGTCGAAGTACACGTCGCCGCCGACCGGGTAGGCGTGCGCGCCGTCGATCAGGCGGCGCATCAGCGCGATCATCTCCGGGATGTGGCCGGTGGCGCGCGGCTCGATGTCCGGCGGGCGGCAGCCGGCCGCGTCGTAGGCCCAGGTGAACGCGCGCTGGTTGCGCTCGGCCACGATAAACGGCGATACCTCCTGCGCCGCCGCGGTGCGCAAGATCTTGTCCTCGATGTCGGTGACGTTGCGGCAGAAGGTCACCCGGTAGCCGCTGGCCTCCAGCCACCGGATCATGACATCGAAGCACACCGCCGAACGCAGGTGGCCGATGTGCGGCGGGGCCTGCACGGTAGCGCCGCACAGGTACACCGAGACCTCACCCGGTCGCAGCGGCGTGAATTCGCGCACGGCGCGAGCGGCGGTGTCGTGGAATCGCAAGGTCACTGTGTAAGGCTAAGGGATAAGCTCACCGGGCCGCTCAGGCGTTTAGCGCGGGGCCGGCGAAACCAGGGCGGTGGCGATCGCGGCGATGCCTTCGCCGCGGCCGGTGAGGCCGAGGCCGTCGGTGCTGGTGGCGGACACGCTGACGGTTGCTCCGGACAGCGCCTCGGACAAGATCTTCTCGGCCTCGGCCCGCCGCGGCGCGACCTTGGGCCGGTTGCCTATGACCTGCACCGCGACGTTGCCTATGACGAACCCGGCCTCGGTGACCAGCCGGGACGTCTCGCGCAGCAGGGCGGTGCCCGATGCGTCCGCCCACTGCGGCCGGGAAGTGCCGAAATGCTGGCCCAGGTCGCCAAGCCCGGCCGCGGACAGCAGCGCGTCGCAGGCGGCGTGGGCCGCCACGTCACCATCGGAATGACCGTCCAGGCCCGCCTCACCCGGCCACAGCAAGCCAGCGAGATGCAGCTCGCGCGATGCGCTCAGCGGGTGTACGTCGACCCCGACCCCTACGCGGGGTAGGTCAGTTGGCAAGGACCTCGTCGAGCAGCGCCTCGGCCTTGTCCTCGTTCGTCTTCTCGGCCAGGGCCAGCTCGCTCACCAGGATCTGGCGCGCCTTGGCCAGCATGCGCTTCTCGCCGGCGGACAGGCCGCGCTCGCGGTCGCGCCGCCACAGGTCCCTCACGACCTCGGCCACCTTGTTCACGTCGCCAGAAGCGAGCTTCTCCAGGTTGGCCTTGTACCGCCGGGACCAGTTGGTCGGCTCTTCTGTGTGGGGCGCGCGGAGCACTTCGAACACGCGCTCAAGCCCCTCGGCGCCCACGACATCCCGAACGCCTACCAGCTCGGCGTTGTCCGCGGGAACACGTACGGTCAGGTCGCCCTTGTCGACCTTGAGGACCAGATAGGTCTTGTCCTCGCCCTTGATGGTGCGAGTCTCGACCGCTTCGATGCGTGCAGCCCCGTGGTGAGGATAGACGACGGTATCGCCGACCTTGAAAGACATGTGGCAAGTACCCCTTCCGCTGAAGGCCATCTTACCACGCCGGGCGGTATCGATAAAACGCCCTAGGAGGTAAATATGCAGGTCAGTACGCTTATAACCGACCTGTGCCCACACCGTTCAGCTGGCGGTGCCATGGCCTGCACCGCCATTAGAGGGCTCACGACGATGTTTCCAGTCTACCTGAGCGATCCGGAACAGCCCGGCATCTTGATGGTGTTTTAGCGGGGCCATACTTGGTAGTGACGGTTCGATTCGCGCCGGAGGTGACGTGTGAATCCTGGCGGCGGGTCAGGGTGGGACGAGCCACCGCTCGACATCCATATCCCTGATGACGCGAGCGAACTCGACCGCGACGTGCTCGCCTACCACAGGGAAATGCGGGCCAAGCGGCGCCGCAGCCGGCTGCGGCGGCTGACCGGGCCGCTGCGCGGGCAGGGCACGGTGATGCCGCTGCTGGCCAGCATCCTGGCCGTCTGCCTGGTGGCAGGGGCCATGCTGTCCGTGGCCACGTTCAGCCCGGCGACCGCACCCGCGACCCACAGCAACTCGCCAAGCGCGCCGGCCTCAACCGCGCGCACCATACGACCAAGTGGCACCGCCACGGGGCGGGCCAGCACGGGGGCCAGGCCGTCAGGTGCGTCGAATCCCTCGGCCCGGCCGACCTCTTCGCCCCCGTCGGCTCGGGCCAGCAGCGCGGGCTGACTGGGCGAACCAGGGGTGGCGTCGAGGGCGGCACAGGTGGCCGCTACGATTACCTTCCGTTGCGATGGGAGTAATCCGAGGAGGCCACCACGGTGTCGCGCTGGACCCGCCGGCTGCTTGTCGGCGCCATAGCCATCCTGGTCCCGGCGCTGGCCGGCTGTGAGGCCGGCCTCAACGCGCCCACGCTGCAGTTCCACCCGGCCTCCGAGGGGTACAGCACTACCTTCAACGGCATCACGATCGACAACGTGTTCGTGCTCGGGCCCGCGCTGAACAGTACGCTGCCCGCCGGCGGCCAGGCCGGGGTCTTCCTTTCCCTGCAGGCGCAGGACAACGACCGGCTGACGTCGGTCGCCGCGCCGGGGTACGCGCTGCGGGTGTCGCTGACCAGCGGGCCGGTCACACTGGCCCCGGATAACGTGGTCGACCTGAGCGGCCCGACGCCGCACATCGTGCTCAACGGCCTGACCAGCCCGCTGAACGCCGGCCAGACCGTGAAACTCACGCTCAACTTCGCCAACGCGGGCTCGGTGACGTTCCGGGTTCCGGTCGAGCCGAACGCCTACGACTACGCGACCTACTCCCCGCCGCCGCCGACCCCCACGGCCACGCCCTCGCCCACGGCGACCGGCAAGCACAAGCACAAGAAGGGCGCGAGCGCCTCGCCCAGCCCATCGGCCACGTCGTAACGGGCCGGGCGGCACGCGCCACGCCCCGTTAGGTCAAAATCTTTTAGGCCGAACGGGCCGTGGTTTCACGCGGCCGATTCGAACTTGTAGCCCAGGCCGCGGACGGTGACGATGTGCGCCGGGCGGGCCGGGTCGACCTCGACCTTGGCGCGCAGGCGCTTGATGTGCACGTCGAGCGTCTTGGTGTCGCCCACGTAGTCCGCGCCCCACACCCGGTCGATGAGCTGCATCCTGGTCAGCACCCGGTCGGCGTTGCGCAGCAGCACCTGGAGCAGCTCGAATTCCTTCAGGGGGAGCTGCACCGAGGCGCCGCGGACGGTGACCACGTGCCGGTCGACGTCCATCCGCACCGGGCCGGACTCCAGCGCCGACTCGGCCACGTCGTCGGGCTCGCCGCGGCGCCGCAACACCGCGCGCATCCGGGCCACGAGCTCGCGCGAGGAGAACGGCTTGGTCACGTAGTCGTCGGCACCGAGTTCCAGCCCGACCACCTTGTCGATCTCGCTGTCCTTGGCGGTCAGCATGATCACCGGCACGTTGGACTTCTCCCGCAGCGAGCGGCACACCTCGCTGCCCGGCAGGCCAGGCAGCATGAGGTCGAGCAGCACCAGGTCGGCGCCGGTCCGGTCGAACGTGTCGAGCGCGTCGGGGCCGGTCGAGCAGACGGCGACCTCGAAGCCCTCCTTGCGCAGCAGGTACGAGATCGCGTCGCTGAACGAGTCCTCGTCCTCGACCACCAGCACACGTGTCACTTTGGGTCCCCTCGCTTACCTAAGCCGCGCCGGTGCTGGCATGTTCGCTCCGCAGCGGGATGAACAGGGTGAACGTCGACCCGGCGCCCTCGACGCTGCGCACGGTCACGCGGCCGTTGTGCGCCGCCATCACGTGCTTGACGATGGCGAGCCCAAGGCCGGTGCCGCCGGTGGCACGGGAGCGGGCAGGGTCGACGCGGTAGAAGCGCTCGAAGATCCGCTCCAGGTCGCGCTCGGGGATGCCGATGCCCTGATCGGCCACGCTGAGCTCGGCGTTCCCTTCGCTGCTTCGCTTGGTTGTGACCAGCACGCGCGTGCGCTCCGGGCTGTAGGCGACGGCGTTCTCCAGCAGGTTGCGCAGGGCGGTGACCAGCAGGTCCTCGTCGCCGAGCACGGAGAGCCCGCGGGTGCCTGCCGAGTGGAGGGTGATGCCGCGGGCGTTCGCCCTCATCCGGCAGCGGTCAAGGGCCTCGGCCACTACCATGTCGAGCTCGACCGGGCGCGGGTCGGGGACCGGCTCGACCGCCTGGATCCGCGACAGCGTGATCAGGTCCTGCACCAGATTGGTCAGCCGCTGCGCCTCCTGGCGCATCTTGCCCGCGAACCGGCGCACCGCCTCGGCGTCGTCGGCGGCGTCCTCGATGGTCTCGGCCAGCAGGGCCAGCGCGCCCACCGGGGTCTTGAGCTCGTGGCTGGTGTTGGCCACGAAGTCCCGCTTGACCTCGTCCACCCGGCGGCTCTCGGTCTGGTCCTCGGCCAGCACCAGGACAAGCCCGCCGCCGCCGACCGTCGCGCCAAGCGGCGCCACCCGGACCGCGAAGCTCGTCGTCCGCCCGCCGAACCGCGGCACGGGAACCTCGATCTCGCCCTCCCGGATCTCCCCGTCCCTGCGGACCTGCCGCGCCAGCGCGGCCAGTTCGCTGACCATCAGCCGGTCCCCCTTGACCAGGCCGAACGCCCGGGCCGCTGAGCTGGCCCGCAGGACACGGTCGTCGTTGTCGAGGACGACGGCCGAGGAGGACAAGACGGAAAGCACCGATGCGATGCCGGGCGGCAGCCTGCTGGGCGGGTGAGCGGCCCGGACCCGGGTGCCGCGGGCCGTCCGCACTGTGCCGGCCCTCGTTCTGATGGTCATACGCTGCGCAGGCCTAAGTACGTGACCAGTGAAGACTCACGTCTTCAATGGTATGCGGCCGACCCCAACTCCGAACAAGCAACCTGGCGACTCGCGGAGCGATATTCGAGGTTTGTTCGCTTATCGGCAGGCATTCGTTAATGTCCGGTTTACCCTTCATGTGCATAAATGTTCGGCGTGCCCAATCTGGGGGCGCCGCCGCTGCTCATCTGCCTTGGTTCTTCACCGCCTCCGCGGCCTCCGCGGCGGCTTCCGGGTCAAGGTAGCGGCCGCCAGGGACCGACGGCCTGAAGGCGTCGTCGAGCTCATAGACCAGCGGGATGCCGGTCGGGATGTTCAGCCCCGCGATCTCGGCGTCGCCGATTCCGTCCAGGTGCTTGACCAGCGCGCGCAGCGAGTTGCCGTGCGCGACGACCAGTACCGTTCCGACCTGGGTCAGGTCCGGCACGATCGCGTCGTACCAGTGAGGCAGGAAGCGGGCCAGGACGTCCTTGAGGCACTCGGTGCGTGGCCTGATCTCCGGCGGCAGGCCGGCGTACCGCGGGTCGGCCGACTGCGAAAGCGGGTCGTTATCGGCGATCGGCGGCGGCGGCACGTCGTAGGACCGGCGCCACAGCATGAACTGCTCGTCGCCGAACTCCCGCCTGGTGGCGGCCTTGTCCTTGCCCTGCAGCGCGCCGTAGTGCCGCTCGTTCAGCCGCCACGAGCGGCGCACGGGCAGCCAGGCCAGGTCCGCCTCCTCCAGCAGCAAGTTGGCGGTCTGGATGGCCCGGCTCAGCACCGAGGTGTGTACGACTTCCGGCCGCAGGCCCGAGCCGGCCAGCAGCTTGCCCGCGTTGACCGCCTCCTGCGCGCCGACCTCGGACAGCCCCACGTCCACCCAGCCGGTGAACAGGCCCTTGGAATTCCAGTCGCTCTCACCGTGCCGCACCAGCACCAACGTCTTCATGGTGACCAAGCCTAGCCGGGGAACAGGCCGTCGCCTCACGAGGTTGGTTAGAGCGTGCAGCCAAGGAGTCCTGGCCGGATAGCGACCATCAGCTTGCACACCTCCCCGCTGGATCAGCCGGGTACCGGCGATGCCGGCGGCCTGAACGTCTACGTGGTAGAGGTGTCCAAACGCCTGGCCGAGCGCGGCGTCGAGGTGGAGATCTTCACCCGGGCCGTGTGCCGGGACACCCCGCCGACGGTCGAGCTTGCCCCCGGCGTGCTGGTCCGCAACGTGGTTGCCGGGCCGTTCGAGGAGCTCGACAAGAACGCGCTGCCCGCGCAGATCTGCCAGTTCACCTTCGGGGTGCTGCGCACCGAGGCCGCCTTCGCGCCCGGCCGCTACGACCTGGTGCACTCACATTATTGGCTGTCCGGCCAGGTCGCGGCGGTGGCGGCGGAACGCTGGGGGGTGCCCCTGGTGCAATCCATGCACACCCTGGGCAAGGTGAAGAACCTGGCCCTGGCCGCCGGCGACTGCGCCGAGCCGGCGGCGCGGATCCGCGGCGAACGCGAGGTCGTGGCGGCCGCCGACCGGCTCGTGGCCAACACGTCGCAGGAGGCGAGGCAGCTGACCGAGCTGTACGGCGCCGATCCCTGGCGGGTGAAGACGGTCAACCCGGGCGTGGACCTTTCGGTGTTCCGGCCCGGCTCGGGCCCGGGTTTGGGTTCAGCGTCGGCGCGGCGGCGGCTCGGGCTGCCCGCTGACGCGGCCGTGCTTGTGTTCGCGGGCCGGATCCAGCCGCTGAAGGGACCTGACGTCGTGCTGCGCGCCGCGGCTTGCCTGCTTGACGCCTGTCCCTGGCTGGCGGGCCGGCTGGTCGTGGCCATCGTGGGCGGGCCGAGCGGCTCCGAGGTCGGCGCGCCCGGCCGGCTTTCCGGCCTGGCGTCGGGTCTCGGCATCGCGGACCTGGTGCGGATGGAGCCGCCGTGCCCGCAGCGCGAGCTGGCCGACTGGTACCGGGCGGCTGACATCGTGCTCGTGCCGTCGCACTCCGAGTCGTTCGGGCTGGTGGCGCTCGAGGCTCAGGCGTGCGGCACGCCAGTGGTCGCGGCCGCGGTCGGCGGGCTGCGCACCGTGGTCAGGGACGGGTTCTCCGGCGTTCTGGTCGACGGGCACGATCCGGCGGTATGGGCCCGGGTGCTGTCCGAGCTGCTCGCGTCGCCCGACCGGCTTTCTCAGTTGTCCCGCGGGGCGCTCGCGCACGCGTCGGCCTTCGGCTGGCCCGCGACGGCCGAGCGGCTCATAAACGTGTATACAGGTGCGATGAACGGTGACTCGGTCAGCGATTCCCTCGGTGCTTCCGTTAGGGACGGCACCCCCACGGCCGGTGCCGCGGCGGCCGTGCGGGCATGACCCCCGATCCTCCTTCCGAGGTGGCGGCCGCGCGGATCCGGGCCGCGCTGGACGACCTGGGGCTGCCCTACGAGAGTCCCCAGCCCGGGGCGTACCTGGTCAAGCTGGAAGGCCAGCACAAGCTGGCCACCATGACCTGGCTCATCGCCGGGTCGCACAGCCTGGCCGTGGAGGCGTTCTTCTGCCGGCAGCCCGATGAGAACCATGCCGCCTTCTACCGCTTCCTGCTCGAGCGCAACGGCCGCATGTACGGCGTCCACTTCAGCCTCGATTCAGTCGGCGACGTCTACCTGACCGGCCGACTGCCGCTGAGCGCGACCAGCGGGGCCGAGATCGACAGGCTGCTCGGGTGCGTGCTGAGCTACTCCGACGAGAACTTCGACACGGCTCTGGAACTCGGCTTCGCCAGCTCGATCCGGCGGGAATGGGCCTGGCGGGCCAAGCGCGGCGAGAGCCTGGCCAACCTGCGCGCATTCGCCCGGTTCGCCGATCCGGACCGGTGAGCGGGCGGGGGGCCGAGCACCACGGAGCGTTCGGTGTAATTGGTTTTGATATTGATCGAGGGGGTGCGCGCTATTGGGCGGACCCCGGAGCGGGTACATTGACCACCGTGAACCGGTTGGGTGATCTTGAACGCGCCATCATGGACGTGCTGTGGGAGACGGATACCCCTCTCACCGTGCGAGAGGTCAGTGCTAGGCTGACCCAACGTAATCTAGCTCACACCACCGTGATGACGGTGCTCGACAGACTCGCGAAGAAGGGTTTCGCAAAGCGGCAGCGCGATGGGCGTGCGTGGCGTTATTGTCCTGCCGCGACCCGTGAGACGTACGTGGCCGAGCTCATGCTGACCGCACTGGACCAGACTGGCGATCGAACGGCCGCCCTGACCCGGTTCGCCTTGTCCGTCTCCGGCGTCGAGGCAGAGGTGCTGCGCGACGCCCTGGAAACGATCGAAGGTAACGGCGGAGGAGATGAAGGGACTGGCTGACGCGGCGCTTCTTGCCGCGGTCGCCATGGGGAGCGTGCTCGGAGCTTCGGCACTGGTGCAAGCCAGGTGGCCGCGCCGGTCACCGGCTGCGGCCATCTTGTTGTGGCAGGCCCTTGGCCTGGCTGGCGGCCTAGCCGCGGTCGGCACGCTCGTCGGCATAGGCCTGCCCCGCAGCAACATCGGCGTGATGCGTTCGGTCCTTCATCTCGGCGTCCTGTTCCGGGTCGGCACCTGGTTCCGGGCGGGCAACCTGGCCTCGGCCGCCTACGGCACGTCCAGCCCGCTGTCGGGTCTGCTCGCCGCCTTCAGGCTGACCTGCCTGGCGGCGGGGCTGGCCCTGCTTGCGTCGCTGTGCTGGGTCCTCATCGCCGCCTCGGCGGCGGCCCTGCAGGCCAGGCGGCGGCAACGGGCCCTGCTCGCCCTGCTGGCCCACGGCGACCCGAAGGTGCCTGGCGCCCTTGTCGTCGACTATCCGAGCGCGGCGGCCTACTGCCTGCCCGGGCGGCGGTCCGGGATCGTGGTGGTCAGCGTCGGCACCCTGGAGTTGCTTGGCCGGGGCGAGCTTGCCGCCGTGCTCGCGCACGAGCACGCCCATCTTCGGGAACGGCACGACCTCGTGCTGCTGCCGTTCACCGCGCTGCGCCGCGCCTTCCCGCGCTCTGGGATGTGCTTGGAGGCCCACCGGGCGGTGGCGCTGCTGGTCGAGATGCTCGCCGACGACCGCGCGGTGCGCGCCCGCACGGCGCGGGAGCTGGTGTCCGCGCTGGCCCGGTTCGGCATGGCCGGTCCCTGCCCCACCCCGGCGGGCGCGCTCCCGGCCGCCGAGGGCGAGATGGCCGCGCGGGTGGCCCGCCTGCTGCACCCCGTGCGCCCGCTGCCCGCCGCCGCGGTCGCGGCGATCTGCCTGGCCGCCGCCCTGCTAGTCGCCACGCCTGTCGCCCTGCTGGTCGTGTGAGGCGCTGGTCGTGTGAGGCGCTGCGGCATTACCGGAGAACGGCGCCGGGGCCGGTCCGGTTTACCAGGGGCCGTACGGACCGTTGCTGGTTCCGCTGCCGCCGCCGCGGAAATCCTTGACCTTGGGCCGGACGTCGGCCAGGTAGATGGCGGCCGCGACGAACGCGGCCACGGGCAGGATGGACGTCGGACCCACGCCGTAGACCGCCCCGGCCAGCCCTACGACGGCGGCCACGCCGAGGATGATCAGCCACAGCTGCTTGGTCTGCTTGCCGGTGGCCACGAAGGCCTGTCCCGGCCGGCGGATCGCGTCGATGAATGCCCAGGCCTCCACGATGAACGCCACGAGGCCGAGGGCGAGGAAGAAATCGTTGAGCGGAGTGTAGGAACCGACCACGGGATCACGCTACCCAATCGGAGGCGTTGTTCGCCCGGAAATTTCATCCGAGGCGGAGTCGTCATGCGGCCCGTCTTCCGGGTCGCCCTCGTCCTGCGCGGCCTCGGCCCACGCGGTCTTTGACGGTGCGGCCTCGGCCTTCTCAGCCTCGGCCCGCGCGGCTTCGGCCCTCTCGGCCTCGGCGGCGGCCGCGTTCTCCTTGCGGAACGACTCGTAGATCTCCACCAGGACCTGCTTCTGCCGCTCCGAGAGCTCAGGATCGGCCAGCAGCGCCGTGCGCACCCCCGAGTCGGCCGGGCGGTCTTCCAGAATCCCGGCCTGCACGTAGAGCGCCTCGGCCGAGATGCGCAGCCCCTTGGCGATCTGCTGCAGGATGTCCGCGCTCGGCTTGCGCAGCCCCCGCTCGATCTGGCTCAGGTAAGGGTTGGAAACGCCGGCCGCCTGGGCGAGCTGGCGCATGGAAATCCGGGCCTGCTCGCGCTGCTCCCTGATGTAATCGCCGATCGACTTCACTCTGTCGTTCATGCCTTCAGTCTGCCATCGACTGCTTGCAATTGCAAACGGCGAGCAAGCAGCGAGCACGCGGCGAGAAGGCAGCGCTCAGGCGCGCCGGTCAGGGATGCCGAGCAAGAGCCGGGCGCCGGCCGGGCTCATCGGCGGACGCTGCGCGATCCTGGCCAGCTCCGCCGCCCGTTCGACCAGCTCGGCGTTGCGGGCAACCGGGCGGCCCCGGGCGAAAGACAGCGTGTCCTCCATGCCGACGCGCAGGTGGCCGCCTGCCGCGAGCGCGCCGAACAGCACGGGCAGCGTGGTGCGGCCGATGCCGGTCGCCGACCACGTCGCGCCGGGCGGCAGCGCGGCCACGGCGGCGGCCAGCGTCGCCACGTCCCCCGGCATGCCGCCCGGCACGCCCATCACCAGGTCACAGTGGACGTGCCCGCCGGCCGGCGGGCCGAACTGGCCGAGCAGCCGGTGCAGCGTCGCCACGTGGCCGAGGTCGAACAACTCGAACTCAGGGACCACCTGGCGCTCCTGGGTCAGCTGGTACAGGTCCTTGATGAACGGCCACGGGTTGGCGAAGACCTCGTCGCCGAAGTTGACCGTGCCGCAGGTCAGCGAGCAGGCGTCGGGTCCAGCGTCCAGGACGGCCAGCCGGTCGGCGAAGCTGTCGGTGACGGCGCCCCCGGTGGAGAGCTGGACGATGAGGCCGGTGCCCTCACGCAGCGCGGCCACGGTGTCGGCCAGCCGGCCCTGGTCCAGCGTGGGGCGTGCCGCCTCATCCCTGATGTGCACGTGGACCACGGCAGCGCCGGCGGCCTCGCACTCCTTGGCCGTGACGACGAGCTCGGTCAAGGTCACCGGGAGGGCGGGTACCGCGGATTTGTCTGCCTCGGCGCCCGTCGGCGCCACGGTGATGAGGGTGCTTCCTGCTGCCATGGCCAGGAGACTACCCCCGGGTCGCCTGGCCCGCGGCGAGGGACAGGTGCTCCCGGGCGAACGCCAGCGACTGCGCCAGGTCCGCGAGCCGGTCCTCCCGCGTCGGCGCCCGGCTCGTTTTCACCTCGACCACGACCACACCCTGATACCCGGTCCCGGACAGCAGGGTGAGCAGCTCAGCGCACGGCTGACCGCCGCGGCCTGGCACCAGGTGCTCGTCGGGGAACGGCCCGGCGGGCGCGCCCGTGCCGTCGGCCAGATGCACGTGGGTCAGGCGGCCGCCGAGTTCGGCCGCCATGGCCAGGGCGTCGGACCGCGAGGCGGCCGTGTGCGACAGGTCAAGCGTGACGTGCGAGACATCGAGTTTCGTCGGGTCCCAGTGCGGGGCGTACCCCCCGACCTCGCTGCTGCCGACCCGGAGCGGATACATGTTCTCGACCGCGAAGACGACGTCGGTCTCGGCGGCCATGGCGGCCAGGCCCTGCTCGAAGCCGCGCGCGTAGTCCTGCTGCCAGCCGAACGGCGGGTGCACCACGACCACCCGGGCACCGACCTGCTCGGCCAGGTCCTTCGCGCGCCGCAGCTTTTCCCACGGCTCACGGCCGAACACCCGCTGGGTGAGCAGCAGGTTCGGCGCGTGCACGGCCAGGATCGGAAGCTGGTGATAGTCGCTGAGACTGGCCAGCGCGTTCGCGGTCTGGCTCACCGGGTCGGTGTAGACCATGACCTCGATGCCGTCGTAGCCCAGGCGGGCGGCGATCTCGAAGGCGTCCGGCGTGCGTTCCGGGTAGACGGACGAGGTGGACAAGGCCACGGGCGTCCGGTGTGCTTTCGCATCGCTGCTCACTCGCGCACTCCCTCCGTGGCCTTCGGGTTCCAGCTTACTGAGATTGTCAGTGGGCGCCGTTATGGTGCGGCCATGGCGAAGTCATCGGCGGGGGCGGCCGGTTACCGGTGCACCGAGTGCGGCTGGCAGACAGCCAAGTGGAGCGGGCGCTGCGGCGAGTGCCAGGCCTGGGGAACGGTTGAGCAGGCGGTAAGTCAGCGGGCCCGCGCGGGCATCCAGGCGGTGTCCTACCGCCCAGTCGTGCCGTCCAACACCCGGGCGGTGCCCATCGGCCAGGTCGACGCGACCGACGCCCGCGCGCGTCCCACCGGCCTGGACGAGCTGGACCGCGTCCTGGGCGGCGGGCTGGTACCCGGCGCGGTCCTGCTGTTGGCGGGCGAGCCCGGGGTGGGCAAGTCAACCCTTCTGCTCGAGGCGGGGGCCCTGGTCGCGGAGGCAGGCCCGGTGCTCTACGTCACCGGGGAGGAGTCCGCCGCCCAGGTGCGCTCGAGGGCGGACCGGATCGGCGCGGTCAGCGAACGGCTCTTCCTGGCCGCCGAGACCGATCTCGACGCGGTGCTTGCTCACGTCGACGAGGTGAATCCCCGGCTGCTCATCATCGACTCGGTGCAGACGATCACCGCCGACGGGGCCGACGGCGCGGCCGGCGGTGTCACCCAGGTGCGGACGGTGGCGAACGTCCTGACCGGCGTCGCGAAGGAACGGTCGCTGGCGACCATCCTCGTCGGTCACGTCACCAAGGACGGTTCGGTCGCGGGCCCGCGGACGCTGGAGCACCTGGTCGACGTCGTGCTGCATTTCGACGGCGACCACCACTCCCAGCTGCGCATGGTGCGGGCGGTGAAGAACAGGTTCGGTCCGACCGACGAGGTCGGCTGCTTCGACCTCGGTGAGTACGGCCTGATCGGGCTGCCCGATCCGAGCGGGCTTTTCCTGTCCCAGCACCGCGAGCCGGTGCCTGGAACCTGCGTCACGGTCACGCTTGAGGGCCGGCGGCCGCTGCCCGCGGAGGTCCAGGCCCTGGTCGCGCCCTCCGCGCTCGAGATGCCCCGCCGGACCACGTCGGGTCTTGATGGCGCGCGGGTGGGCATGGTGCTCGCCGTGCTGCAGCGCAGGGCCGGGCTCAAGCTCGGCAAGCAGGACGTGTACGCGGCGACCGTGGGCGGCGTGCGGCTGAGCGAGCCCTCGGTTGACCTGGCCGTCGCCATCGCGCTGGCCAGCTCGGTGGCGGGCCTGAGCGTGCCGCGCGGCGTCGTGGCCATCGGCGAGGTCGGCCTGGCCGGCGAGGTGCGCCGCGTCGCGGGCCTGCCGCGGCGCCTGGCCGAGGCGGAGCGGATGGGGTTCCGCCGTGCGGTGGTCCCCGGGGGTTCGGCCGGGCTTGACGGCGTCGGTAGCCAGGGGGGCGCGCCGCCCGGCAGCGACGCGGCCCAGCTCATCGACGTGGTCGAGGTCGAGGACGTCCGCCAGGCGCTGTCCGCGGTGCTCGGTTTCCAGCATTTACGTGCCACGATAGACGTCGATGACCGCGACCTACTCCGACCCGGTGCTGGCCTGGTATGCGCGCAACGCGCGGGACCTGCCGTGGCGTGCTCCCGGCAGTACGCCCTGGTCGGTGCTGGTCAGCGAGATCATGCTGCAGCAGACGCCGGTGGCCAGGGTTCTGCCCGCGCACGCCGGGTGGCTCGCCCGGTGGCCGACGCCCGCGGCGCTCGCGGCCGAGCCGGCCGGCGAGGCGATCAGGCAGTGGGGCAGGCTCGGCTATCCGCGGCGCGCGCTTCGCCTGCACGAGACGGCAACGATCGTCACCGAACGGCACGGCGGTCAGGTGCCGGCCGACATCGATGCGCTGCGGGCCCTGCCTGGCATCGGCAGCTACACCGCCGCTGCCGTGGCCAGCTTTGCCTTCGGGCAGCGCCACGCCGTGCTGGATACCAACGTGCGCCGGGTGCTGGCCAGGCTGGTCGCCGGCCAGCCGCGACCGGCGACGGCACCCTCGGCGGCCGAGAGGCGGCTGGCCGAATCGCTGCTGCCAGCCGACCCAGCGGTCGCGGCGCGCTGGTCCGTGGCGGTCATGGAACTAGGCGCACTGGTATGCACCGCCGCCAACCCACGGTGCACCGGCTGCCCGGTGGCCGCGCGCTGCCAATGGCTCGCCGCCGATCGCCCGCCGGAGCGGGCCGCGCAGGCCGCGCCGACCGGGCGGGCCGAGCGACAAGGGCAGGCCGGGCGGGCCGCGCGAGATGGGCGGGCCCAGCGAGCCGGGCGGCGGGCACAGCGTTACGAGGGCACCGACCGCCAGTGCCGGGGACGGCTGCTCGCGGTGCTGCGCGACGCGAGCATGCCGGCCACGCAAGCCGACTTCGACGCCGTCTGGCCCGACCGGGCGCAGCTTGCCCGCGCCCTGGACGGGCTGGTGGCCGACGGCCTGATCGATCCCCTCCCGGACGGCCGCTACGCGCTACCCGGAATTGCTATTTATCCGAGTTCTCGCCCAAAGTAAACCTCGACGTGCGATATGTGGTCGCCGGAAAATTCGAAGTGTTCGACGTTTGCGAAACCCGGCCCCGAGAGCTCGCCTGCCCGGTATCTGATCAGGGCGCCCTTGTCGTCGGCGCAGACGTCAAGCAATGCGAAGGACTCGATGCGCTCGTGCGGGGGCCAGCACCGTGCGAAGTACGTGGCCCGGTCGATCCGGTCGTCGTTCGGGCTGGTGAAGGTGAAGTCCGGGTGGAGAAGCTGTTCGATGGCCGGCCGGTCGTCGTTCTCATAGGCCTGGTAATAGCGCCGGATCAGCGCCATGCGGCCGTCGGGGCCTGATTGCACGTGAACTCCTGATGTCGTAACGGACGAGCGACCTTCGGCAGCGGGCCGCGCTCCCAGAGGTAAGGACTCACGGCGACCCCGCAATTAATCGCGGCAGCGGGCGGCATCGAGTCATCTGGCATCAGCTCATCTGGCATCAGCTCATCTGGCATCAGCTCATCTGGCACCAGACGTTTGCCGTTGTCGTGCGACCGCTGGTCACGGTGGCTACGCCGGCCGGCAGGCATGGAGCCGCGCCGCTCTCGTACTGCGGGCTGTAGCCCACGAGGGTGTAACGGCCGGGCGGGACCGTGACCGAGAAGGCACCGCTCGCGCCGACCGGAAGTTGCAGGTGAACGTTGGACCCGTTCAGCGTCACCGTTCCCGGCCAGGGCCGCGGCAGCCCGGGTGCCGGGCCGCCGACGCCGTAGAGGTGGCCGGTCAGGGCGCCCTCGGCGGGCTCCCGCACCGGGAGACGCAGCGCCGAGCACGAGGCCGTGCACGCGGCCACACAGACGACGAGGAGCAGGCCGAGCGGGGAGGAGGTTCTCACGCCTCTTAGACGCGGAACCCGGGCCTCACGGAGCCGTGAGACCCGGGTTTCACAATGCGGGTCAGCCGAGCGCGGAGGCGGTCCCGCCGTCCTGCACCCCGGGGCTGGCCGCCGAGCTGCTCACGCTGCCGCTCTTGGTGTCCACCGGCTCCCTGGCCATCTCGGCCGCGGGCGCGTCGGGAACCACGTCGGGCTTCTGCACGCCGTTGAACGTGAACTTGGCGGTCTCGCCGCTGCCCTCGGCGTCCACGATGACGATCTGCCCCGGCCGCAGGTCGCCGAACAGGATCTTCTCCGACAGGCTGTCCTCGATCTCCCGCTGGATCGTACGGCGCAGCGGGCGGGCGCCGAGGACCGGGTCGTAGCCGCGCTGGGACAGCAGGTCCTTGGCCGCGGGCCGCAGCTCGATGGCCATGTCGCGGTCCTTGAGCCGATCGTCCACCTTGGCGATCATCAGGTCGACGATGCTGAAGATCTCCTCCCGTTCGAGCTGGTGGAAGACGATGGTGTCGTCCACGCGGTTCAGGAACTCGGGCTTGAAGTGCTGCTTCAGCTCCTCCTGCACCTTGTTCTTCATCCGGTCGTACGACCCGCGGGACTCACCCGGCCGGGCGAACCCGACCGACACGCCCTTGGAGATGTCGCGGGTGCCCAGGTTGGTGGTCATGATGATGACGGTGTTCTTGAAGTCGACCGTCCTGCCCTGGGCGTCGGTCAGCCGGCCGTCTTCCAGGATCTGCAGCAGCGAGTTGAAGATGTCCTGGTGCGCCTTCTCGACCTCGTCGAACAGCACGACCGAGAACGGGCGCCGGCGGACCTTCTCGGTCAGCTGGCCGCCTTCCTCGTACCCGACGTAACCGGGCGGGGAGCCGAACAGCCGCGAGACGGTGTGCTTCTCCATGTACTCGCTCATGTCCAGCT
>Ga0335075_10001343_pt1 | contig 40733 bp, 30 predicted proteins | sample Lox_Sample_24_FD_206723 | JGI IMG/M metagenome (GOLD analysis project Ga0335075, IMG submission 206723) | Soil microbial communities from Loxahatchee National Wildlife Refuge, Florida, United States - Lox_Sample_2.4 | ecosystem: Environmental > Terrestrial > Soil > Wetlands | place: USA...
TTCGGGAACGCCGTCGCACTGGCGGCGGGCGCTGATGAGCCCGGCAATCCATCAGCTGAAGCCGGAATATGTTCGTTTGTCCGGAGAGGCGCCGGATCAAACCGTCCTGAACAGCCTGCGCGAGACCTTCCCCACGGCGCGCATCGTGCACGCGTTTGCTTCGACGGAGGCGGGCCTGGCATTTGAAGTGGATGACGGGACAGCGGGCTTTCCGCCGGACGCGATGATGAGCATTCCGGGTGTCGAGATCTCAATCCATGAAGGCGCGCTGCGCATCCGCTCTGCCGGCAACGCCCGCCGCTATCTGGGAGAGAATGCGCCGAAGCTGAAGGACGACGAAGGCTGGGTGAACACCGGCGACCTGCTGGAGATCCACGAGGGCCGATATTTTTTCCGGGGGCGGCGCGACGGGGTGATCAACGTGGGCGGCCTGAAGGTCCATCCGGAGGAGGTCGAAGCGGTGGTCAGCCGGCATCCTGAAGTACAGATGTGCGTGGTGCGGGCGAAGAAGAGCCGCATCACCGGCGCGCTGGTGGCGGCCGATGTGGTGCTGAGAGCGAGCCATGCGGGCGGCCGGCGCGATCTTGCGGCAATCCAGGACGACATCCTGCAGCTGTGCCGTGAAAGGCTCGCGGCACACAAGGTGCCCACGGCCATCAACATCGTACCGGCGCTGGAATTGTCGGAGTCCGGGAAAGTGCTGCGCCGCAATGCGTAACGTGCTGGTGACCGGAGGGAGCCGTGGTCTTGGGCTGGGCATCGGATCGCGGCTCGTCGCTTCCGGATACCGAGTCGTGGCGATTGCGCGCTCCGAGACAAGAGAGCTGGCTGAGTTGCGCGTGCACGCCGAGAGTGCGGGCCAGGGAGCGCTTACGTTTCGCGGCTTCGACCTGTCGCGCATCGAGGAGATTCCGGCGCTGGTCGCGGAGCTGCGCAAAGAGTTTGGAGCCCTTTACGGGCTGGTGAATTGCGCCGGGATCAGCTTCGACGGATCGCTGGCGATGATGCCGGCTTCGCAGATCGAACAGATGGTGCAGGTGAATCTGGTAGCGCCGATGGTGCTGACGAAGTCCGTAGTTCGCGGCATGATGAGCGACGGCGCCGGGCGCATCGTCAACATTTCCTCGATTACGGCGTTCACGGGATACAGCGGCCTGGCCGTGTACGGCGCGACCAAGTCCGCGCTGACCGGATTCTCGCGCTCGCTGGCGCGCGAAGTCGGCCGCATGGGCGTGAATGTGAACTGCGTGGCGCCGGGATTCATCGACACACAGATGACGGCGGACCTCGAAGGCGAACAGCGCGAGAGAATCGTGCGGCGATCTGCGCTTCGACGGCTGGCCGATGCAGACGATGTGGCGAGCGCGGTGGAATTCTTGCTGAGCGACGGGGCAAAGAACATCACGGGGACCGTGATCACGGTGGACGCAGGGAGCACCGCATGACAGAGGCAGCCGGTACCGCTCCGCATCAGTCCGCGAAGACTTCGCACGCCTGGCTGCGCGCGCTCGAGTCGTCCGCGTCGATTGCGCGGAATCCACGGCGCCTGCTGCCCACGGTGATTGCGGAGATCGCAGCGCGCTCGGGCAGCGTTCCAGCTCTGCTGTCGGACCGGGAAAGTTTCACGTTCGGGGAGCTGGCGGAACGTTCAGGCCGTTACACGCGCTGGGCTCTGGAGCAGGGAATCAAAAAGGGCGAGGTGGTGGGGCTGCTGATGACGAGCCGCCCCGAATACTTTGCCTGCTGGTCGGGCATAACAGCGGCCGGCGGCGTTGTAGCCCTGCTGAATACGAATCTCGGCGGCGCATCGCTGGCTCACTGCATCCGGGTTGCGCGTCCGCGCCATTTGATTGTGGCGAGCGAATGCCGGGCGGCTCTCGAATCCGCGCTGCCCGCAGCCGGCGCGGAGCCGGCGATCTGGATGCACGGGGCAGACGACGATCGCTTTCCGCGCATCGACGAGCGGCTGCGAGCGTTGCCTTCCAAACCGCTGGGCGAAGCGGAATTGCCCGGCGTAACGCTCGGCGATGTGGCGCTGTACATCTACACCTCGGGCACCACCGGGTTGCCAAAAGCAGCCCGAGTCAGCCACGGGCGGATTCTGCAGTGGTGCTACTGGTTCGCGGCGATGCTGGGCATACAGCCGGAAGACCGGATGTACGACTGCCTGCCCATGTATCACAGCGTCGGTGGAGTCCTGGCGCCGGGCGCGGCGCTGGTGGCTGAGGCCAGCGTTGCCATCCGCGAGTCGTTCTCGGCGCGCGCGTTCTGGGCCGATGTGGTCCGCTGGGACTGCTCCATGTTCCAGTACATCGGGGAATTCTGCCGCTATCTGCTGCACGCTCCGCCGGCGCCGAGCGAGCACAATCATCGCGTCAGGGTCGCCTGCGGCAATGGCATGTCGGCGGATGTGTGGAACGAGTTCAGGGAGCGCTTTCGGATTCCGGCTGTCTTCGAGTTTTACGCGTCAACCGAGGGCGGGCTTTCGCTCTTCAACGTGGAGGGGAAGCCGGGCTCTATCGGCCGCGTACCTCCGTATCTGGCGCACCGGCTGGCCCCCGGTTTGGTTCGCTTCGATTCCGAGACGGAACTGCCAACGCGCAATGCGCAGGGGTTCTGCCAGCCGTGCGCGGCCAACGAGCCCGGAGAAGCGCTGGCTCGCGTGCTGAACGAAGGATCGCCTGCCGGGAGCCGGTATGAGGGTTACACCGATCCACAGGCTTCTGAGGAGAAGCTGCTGCGAAACGTGTTCCAGCCGGGCGATGTGTGGGTGCGTACCGGCGACCTGATGCGGCGCGACGAGCAGGGCTTCTTCTATTTCGTCGATCGTGTCGGCGATACCTTCCGATGGAAGGGAGAGAACGTCGCGACCACGGAAGTGGCGGAGACGCTGTGCGGCTTTCCAGGCGTGCAGCATGCCGTGGTCTACGGCGTAAAGGTGCCGGGCGCAGATGGACGCGTTGGCATGGCGGCGCTGACGATCGAGGGAACTCCGGACTTGCCGCGGCTGCGGGAATATATGGCGGCGTCGCTGCCGTCGTACGCGCGGCCGGCATTTCTGCGCTTTCGCGAGCATTGCGACGTGACAGGGACCTTCAAGTATTCGAAAGCGGAGCTGGTGAAGCAGGGGTATAACCCGGAGCTGGTTTCCGACGACCTCTACTTCCACAATACGGAGACCGAGACTCTGGATGCGCTCGATCGATCGATGTACGAGCGAATCCGGAGCGGAAAGATTCGCCTGTAAAGCGGCAGGAACGCATGCTCATCGATCGGCTCAAAGACGAATTTCGTTCCGCCGAAGCGGCCATCGACGGCGGTCCGATCTATCCCGAGGCGAGCGTGGCGGAGATTCGCGAACTTCTGGCGCGTTACGATTTCCGGCGCGCGGTGCCGCTGGAGCAGGCGGCGGCGGATGTGGAGCAGATGCTGCGCCGCTGGCAGGTCCAGGTTACGCATCCTCGTTACTTTGGGTTGTTCAATCCCAGCGTCAGGCTGGCCTCGGTCGTGGCCGACGCGCTTGCGGCCACTTACAATCCACAGCTTGCCGCATGGCGGACGTCGCCGGCGGCCATCGAGATCGAGCGGCACACGCTGGCCTGGCTTGCGGACAAGTTTGGCCTGCCTGACGAAACGGCCGCGAGCTTTACCGGCGGCGGAGCCGAGGCGAATCTCTCCGCGGTGGTGGCGGCGCTGACGCAGGCGTTTCCTAATTTTGACGAGAAGGGTCTGCGCGGTTTGCCGAATGCTCCGGTGTTTTACATTTCCGCGGAAGCGCATCATTCATTCAGCAAGATCGCGCACATGACGGGACTGGGCCGCGACGCGCTGCGCACAATTCCGGCGAGCATCGATCTGAAAATGAACGTCAGCGCTCTGGCTGCCAAGGTCGCGCAGGATCGGCAGCGCGGATTCGCCCCGTTTCTGGTGGTCGGCACGGCGGGCACCACGGCGGCCGGAGCGATCGATCCACTGCCCGAGCTGGCGCGGTTCTGCCGCGAGGAGAAGCTCTGGTTTCATGTTGACGCGGCTTGGGGCGGGGCAGCGATCGTCTCACCGGCGCTGCGGGCGCATCTTTCCGGCATCGAGCACGCGGATTCGATCACCTGCGACGCGCACAAGTGGTTTTCCGTGGCCATGGGCTGCGGGATGTTCTTCTGCCGGCGTCCGGAGACCGTGGCTCGCGCCTTTCGTGCCGAAGCCAGCTACATGCCCGAGAAAGCGGACGCCGAGACATGCGATCCGTACACGCATTCGGTGCAATGGTCACGCCGTTTTGCCGGCTTGAAGCTCTTCCTTACTCTCGCCGAGCTGGGCGAGGAGGGACAGGCGAAGGCCATCGAGCATCAGGCGCGGCTGGGAAACCGGCTGCGCGAAAGGCTTGCGGCTTCGAACTGGACGATTGTGAACCAGACTCCGCTGCCGCTGGTTTGCTTCACCCGCGAGGGTCTCGATGTGAGCTCGTTTCTGGCGGGTTTGCGGGAAGGACAGATTGCCTGGATGTCGGAAGCCGGGGTAGCCGGCGCCTCCGTCGTCCGCGCCTGCATCACGAGTTTCAAAACGACGGAAGAGGACATCGATCAGGTGGTCCGGCAGATCACGCGGCTGGCCGAAGAACAGAGAACCGGCCGGCTGGCAGCCGCGGAGGCCTGATGGATGAGCAGAGGATGAGAAGGAGTTTGACAGTCAAGACGCCATGAAGCCTGAGACGATTGCCATTCACAGCGGATATCGGCCGGACCCGGCTACGCGCTCGGTCGCCGTTCCCATCTATCAGACGGTGGCGTACGCGTTCGACAGCGCCGATCACGCCGCCGCGCTCTTCAATCTTGAAGAGGAAGGCTACCGCTACACGCGCATCGGCAATCCGACCACCGAGGTTCTGGAGCGGCGCGTGGCGGCACTGGAGGGCGGGCTGGGGTCGCTGTGCGTGGCCTCGGGCCAGGCAGCGGTTTCTTACGCGGTGTCGAATGTCGCCGAGACTGGCTGCAACATCATTTCGGTTCCGCAGCTTTATGGAACCACGCACACGCTGTTCGCGCATCTGCTGCCCCGCCAGGGTGTGACGGTGCGCTTTGCTGCTACGGAGAAGCCGGAAGACATCGAGGCCTGCATCGACGAGCAGACGCGCGCCGTGTACTGCGAAAGCGTTGGCAATCCCGCGGGAAACATCTGCGACATCGAGGCTCTGGCCCAGGTGGCGCATCGCCACGCAGTGCCGCTGCTGGTCGACAACACGGTCGCGACGCCGATTCTGCTGCGGCCGATCGACTACGGGGCGGATGTTGTCATTCATTCGCTCACCAAATTTCTGGGCGGCCACGGCACGACCCTCGGCGGCGCAATCGTCGACAGCGGCAATTTTCCGTGGAGCGATCATGCCGCGCGGTTCCCCATGCTCACCACGCCGGACGCGTCCTATCACGGTCTGATCTACACCGAACACTATGGCAGGAGCGCTTACCTCGGCCGCTGCCGCAGCGTTTACCAGCGCGTGAACGGCGCGGTGCTGGCGCCGCTGAGCGCCTTTCTTCTGCTGCAGGGGATCGAGACGGTGGCTTTGCGCGTGGACCGCCACACGGCCAATGCGCGCGGGGTCGCGGAATATCTTCACAATCACCCGAGTGTGGAATGGGTGAATTATGCAGGGTTCGAGGATAATTCCTACTACCGGCTCGCGCAGAAATACCTTGGCGGCCGGGCGTGCTCGCTGATGGCGTTTGGCATCCGGGGCGGCTATCCGGCCGCTGTCCGTTTTTACGATGCGCTGGGGCTCGTCACGCGGCTGGTGAATTTAGGCGATGCAAAATCGCTGGCCTGTCATCCGGCGTCGACCACGCATCGCCAGATGTCAGCCGACGAGCAGCGCCGCGCCGGCGTGACTCCGGAAATGATTCGACTGAGTGTCGGCATCGAGCACGTCGATGACATCGTTGCCGACCTCGATCAGGCTCTGAAGAGGGCCGAATGATGCAGTTTCGGCTTCGGCCGTTTTTTCTGAGGTGAATCCTGTGCCTGTCCTGGTTTGCAGCGAAATTGAACAAGCGTCAGCCGGCGGCGGTTGCCTGGGGTCAGGTGGCGCGGATGGTCCGAGCACCGAGCTGGTGATCGCGCTCCTGAACAATATGCCGGACGCGGCGCTTCAGGCGACGGAGCGGCAGTTCCATCAGCTGCTCAGCGCGGCGTCGGGCGGCATCTCCGTTCGGCTCCTGCTTTGCCGCATGCCTTCGGTTCCACGCAGCGAGGCGGCCGAAGCTTACCTGCGCCGCTCTTACGTCGGGATGGACTCTGTGTTCGAGACGGAAGTCGACGGACTGATCGTGACGGGACGCGAGCCGCTGACAGCCGATCTGCGCGACGAGCCTTACTGGGACAGTTTCATCCGTCTGCTCGAGTGGTCGCGCGAGAATACCGCTTCCACCATCTGGTCCTGCCTCGCTGCCCACGCCGCGGTTCTGCACCTGAATGGCATTCAGCGAGTCCGCGGCGAGCATAAGCACTGCGGGGTCTTCGACTGCTCCCGCACCTCGGATCATCGTCTGGTCGCGCATCTTCCGCGGCGCTTTCGCATGCCGCACTCGCGATGGAACGGCCTGCCGGCAGATGAGCTGACCCGCTCCGGGTACGAAGTGCTGACGCTGGCGGCCGATGCAGGGGTTGACTGTTTCGTGCGCGATGAGACGGGCGAGAGTCTTTTCCTGTTTTTCCAGGGGCACCCGGAATACCAGCCCGACACGCTGCTGCTCGAATACCGCCGGGACCTGCTTCGCTATCTGCGTGGCGAAGCAGCTGCGTGGCCGGGCACGCCGCGCGGCATCCTGGCGTCCAGGGAAGAGGCAGCCCTGCAGGATATCCGCAGTGAAGCGCGACGGCTGCCGGAGGAGGAAACTCTGGCGCGGCTCAGCGAGCTTTTCTCCGGCGCTGCCGTCGAGGACGGCTGGCATGTGACGGCGAAGATGATCTACCGGAACTGGCTTGAATATTTGCTGGCACAGAAAGAGCGTCGCGCCGCCGGCAGAGAAGCGGCGGCTGCAGCTTGTCTTTGATGAGAAGCTGGCGGAGTCATCGCCGCGCAGGAAGAGGATCTGAGCGCTGCTGAGAATGAATTGCAGGAACGGAGTTGCCGGTGCGGGCGCCCGCCTCGGATGAGGTACATCCTTCGCACCAGGTTTGCGGCTCGCCGGCAGGCGCGTGGCGGAGGATTTCGCCGGCCATGTCGCGGAGCATCGTCCCGGTGGAGGTGGGGCGGATGCCGTGGCCCTTCATGGGCCGGCCGAAGGCGAACGATCCGCCATAGGGAGGATTCGTGGTGGACTCGAGAAATTCCTGCAGACGGTAAACGGCGAGATTGAGGTAGTAGCTGTCCATGTCTCCGACATAGAAATGCAGCTTGCCGACGAGGTTCGGGCCGACATCGCTCCAGTGAGCCTGCAGCCAGGCGGTGAGATCGTAGCCGTTTTGGCGCATGGATTCGGCGACGGCGTGGTCGATTTTGCCCGTAGCCTGGTTCCAGAGCGGTTCGGGATAGCCATCAGGGCCTGCAGGGCCGTAGACCGCGCCCCAGGCGTCTTCCTGCTCGCCGGAACGGCCGTGCGAGCCCAGCACGCTCTCGAGCTGGCTCTGCTGGCGGACGGTCACCAGCACCTCCCCCTCAGCACTGCGCAGATAGGGGCGCTCCTGCGGGAGCCAGGAGACGCCGGGCGGTGTGAAGGCGTTGGCCTCAGAGTAGATGTCGGTGAGCTGCCAGCGATGGAAATCGACCGGGTCGGGATAGTAGACCCACGCGCCGCCGAAGAATTTTGGGTAATGAATCTGCAGCGCAAGCGATTCCCATCCCCCGGTGGATCCGCCGGAGAGCACGCGCGCCCAGGGCTGGCGGATGATGCGGAAGTGGGTTTCGATGTACGGGATCAGCTCGTTCATGATCGCATCGCCGTACGGCCCGTTGTTCGCGGAGTTCACCGCGTATGAATCATCGAAGTAGGGCGTGGGGTGGAGGAAGGTGACCATCAGCATGCGCGGAAAATTCTCTGAGGACCAGTCCTGATAGAGCTCGTAGCCCTCCTGGTAGCGCATGTGCAGAATCGTGGCGCGATGATCTGCGGTCTTCTCGTCGAGGGGCGGGACGGGATCGGTGCGGAAGTGATACGGCGGAGCAAGGCTGAAGTGGTCCTGCTCGTAATCGACCGGATAGTACTCGTCCGGATGCGAGGCGTAGCCCTTCGGAAGCAGAACGACAGCGCCCAGATACATCGGATGGCCCCAGAACTTCGTCAACAGCCGGCTCTGGATTTTGACGTGCTTCACCCATTCGGTATCCGGCGGCGCCTGAATCGGCGGCAGAGCTCTTGTCAGCGTGATGCGCAGAACCTGGGAACTGGCAGGATCGAAGCGGACGCGGACGACTTCGCTGACGAGGTTGCCGGGTGAGGAGGCGAAGTCCTGGCCTTCCCATTGGTCCATGTGAGCCCAGATGGTGTGGCCGTCGGCGCGGTGGAACTGAGTGTAGACGTTGAGCAAGGCCTGCACGTAGTAGTCACCGGCCGGCAGGTTTGCGAGGCTGGCGACGGGGAAGCCCGGCGTGGAGCTGTCAATGCGAACCGGCGCGCCGGGGCGCAGTTGGCTGACATCGACACCGAAGAAGGGAGCTGTTTGCCCGGTGCCTCCGGACTGGAAACGGGGTTCGCGATTGCCGTCGGCGGTGAGGAAGAAATAGACGCGGCCGGTGATGGGCTGCGCGTGCGCCGAGGGCGAGAATTCGATTTCCACCTGCGGACCGAAGGTTGCGGCGCGGGCGGCGAGGGATCCTGGCAACAGGAGCAGGCCGAGAATCGCCGCGAAGCGAAGGCAGGTGGGAAAACGTGCGATCATCGGTGTCCTTCTCCTCAGTAGTTCCACTGGGCCACGTCGGCGCCGGGGGGCGCGTTGTGGCGGACCTGCTCGGCCATCTGCTCCAGCAAACTGGCCCAGGTCATGGGGTGCCATCCGTGACCTTTCATAGGCCGGCCGTAGTGGAAGTCGGCGTCGACGTGGGGGTTCTCCGTGCCGTCGAGGAAGTCCTGCATACGATAGACAGCGAGGTTCAGATAATAGCTGTCCATGTCGCCCACGTAGAAGTGCAGCTTGCCGTCGAGGTCGGGACCGATCTGCTGCCAGTGGGTGCGCGCATAGTCGGTCAAGTCCATGCCGTGCTCGCGCATGTACGCGACGGCGGCAGGATCGATGGCGCCCGTCTGCATGTTCCACATCGGCTGCGGATAGCCGTCGGCGCCGACCGGCCCCCAGACGGCCCACCAGCCGTCGAGTTGATAGCCGGAGCGGCCGTTGGGTCCGACCATGTCTTCATAATGGCTCACGTCGCGCTCGGTAGAACGGACCTGTCCCTGAACCGTGCGGCTCCAGGGGCGCGGGCTGACCAGCCACGAGCCGGCAGGCTGATAATCGAAGGCGTTTTTATCGCTGTACGCATCGATCATCTGGAAATTGTGGAAGTCGATGGGATCGGGGTCGAATACCCACGCCCCGCCGAAGTATTTCGGATAGTAGAGCTGCAGGGCGAGGGATTCCCAGCCGCCCGTGGAGCCTCCCTCGAGGAGGCGGCCGTAGGGCTCGCGCAGAATGCGGAAATGGGATTCGAGATACGGCATCAGCTCCTGCATGATGGCATCGCCGAAGGGGCCGCAGTTGGGAGAGTTCACCGCGTAGGAATCGTCGAAGTAAGGGCAGGGATGTTGCAAGGTGACCATGATGAAGCGCGGGAAGTGGTCGGAGTTCCAGGCCTCGTAGAACTCATAGCCGGTGCCGTAGCCCGCACGTTTGCCGGCTGCCGCTGCTTCCGGGGTCTCGGTCTTTGCATCCGTGTTGAAGTCCCACGGGATGGGCTGGTAGAAGTGCCCCTGGTTGAAGACGACGGGATAATGCGCGTCCGGGTGCTCGTCGTAGTCCTTCGGGAGCAGCACAGTTGCGCCGAGGTACATCGGCCGGCTCCAGAACTGCGTCAGCAGTCTGCTCTGAAATTTGACGACTTTGATCCACTGGCTTTCCTGGGGGGGCGCGAGCGATTTCAGGATGGGGTCGTGCTGGAAATCGTCGAGCGAGATGACCTGCATCATCGACAAGTGGAGGTCGAAGCCGGCGGCGGGATCGAGGTGCATCTTCTTGACGGTGCCGTGCAGATTGCCCGGGGCTATTTCCGGCACTTCGCCGATCCAGTCCTGATGCGCCCAGATGGTGTGGCCGTCAGCGCGATGAAACTGCGTGTAGACGTTCAGCCAGGCCTCGACGAAATAGTCGCCCGCAGGAAGATCGCGAAGGCTGCCGAGCGGATAGCCCGGGGTGGAAGCGTCGATGACGACCTGCTGGCCCGGTTGCAAGGCGGAAACGTCGACGGCAAAGAAGGGCGGCGACTGCTCGGAGAGCATCTGGATGCGCGGATCGGGATCGGCGGTGCGGGAAACCACTACGAACAAGCGGCCGGTAAGCGGCCCCGCCTGGGCCGCGGCAGGAAAGGAGATGGAGAAGCGTGTGAGCGGAGCGGCCCACGCGTGCGTTGCCAGAGCGAGCCCGAGCATTGCCGCCAGCCATCGAAGTGCGCGTCCTGCCCCTGTGCTTTCCATCGCGTTCTCCGTCCGATCTGAGTTGTGAAGCAAATGTTTCATAGTGCGAGCCATTTGTGCAACATCTGAGATATACTTCGGCTTCACCCAGCCTTACGGAAAGTTTGCGCAACAGCGCGGGCGGCTGCACGGGGAGAAGCACGATGCAAAACAGGACAGCCGGAGTTTGTTTCTTGTGCGCCGTGTGGGCGGTGTCGGCATTGGCCCAGCAACCGGTCCCGGCCAGCTCAACGACGCCACAGCAACTGGCCGATCTGGTCCTGCAGCGTTTCGCCAGCGGCTCGGCGGCGGAATTCGAGGCGGTCGATCCCGATCCGCTGAGCCGCGCGGTGGTGGAAGCCGCTATCCAGCGCAAGGCGACCCGTGAGGGGAATCTGGGGCGCGTGGTGTGGAGCAGCCCGGATCGCGCGATTCTGCTGCTGACCGGGACCGTAGAGAATCCCGACTCCGCCGTGGAAACGATTCGGTCGCGCCATTTCTCCGGCTTCTACGAGGCAGTTGAGAAGGATGGCGCGTGGACCCTGACCCGGCAGCTGCCGTTCGACGATGGCAACACCATCCACGCCCAGACGATCGTCGCGACCATCTCACCGGGCGTGAAGATCGAGGTAGAAGACACGCTGGATATCGAATCGTCGAACCCGGCCGGCTTTGCCGTGCGCCTGAACGACAGCGCGCAGCTGAAGCAGATTCTGCTGAACGGACATGCAGTGAAGGACGAGTTCGGCGGAGGCGTGCTGTGGCTCTCGGCGCCGATCCGCGCGCACAGCCGCCTGACCATCGAGTATTCGCTGGCCGAAGTTCGGCAGGATCCGGACGAGAAGCCTCAGCCGGGGCCGCCGCGCTACGGCTCATTTGTAAATGAGACGGTGTGGACGCCGGTCTTCGACTTCGACAGCGCGAACGATTATGGATCGATCGACATCACGCTGCGCCTGCCGGCAACGTATTACGCCACCACCAGCGTGCCGCAAACCGAGCAGGTGAAAAGCGGCGTGAGGATTGTCCACGGGCACACAAGCGAGCCGGAATTTATCCTGTCGCTGATCTACGACGAAGACTGGAAGCCGACGGAACAGCTGATCGGCAATCTGCATTTCGCGACCTTCCTCACCCCGGAGTTCCGCTGGACACCTGAAACGCTGGGGCAGCAGGTGAGAACCGTCGATGACTGGCTGAGCCGGCGATTCGGGCCGCCGCAGAGCGACTATCTGGCAGTTGCGGAAGAGCGCGATCTGGGCCATCACGGATTTGCGTACCGCACCAACGATCTGGTGGTCTCCGGCGGAGGAGGCAGCCCGGTGCTGGTCACTCCCGAGGCTGAGGCGGCTTCGAATCCCAATGCGCCGCTGGCTCACGAGGCGTCTCATGGCTGGACGATGCAGGCCACGGGGCCGGGCGCGAACTTTCTGCGCGAGGGCTGGGCGACGTACTGCGAATGGAATTTCGTCGGCCTCCAGTACGGGCCTGCCGTTGAAGCAGGAATCTGGCAAACAGCCTACAACTATTACCTGCTCGGCGGGCACGACGGGGTGCGCAGCATTCTGGGCAATCCCGACAACGGCAGCATCCATTATGTGAAGGGTGCGTGGATTCTGCACATGCTCGAGGAGATTCTGGGCCAGGCGACCTTCGATGCGGGCATGCGCAACTACATCCGCATCCCCCGGGATCAGAAGGCGGGCTACGAAGAGTTCATCGCCGCGATGTCGAAGGCTGCCGGCCGCGATATGGGGCCGTTCATCCTGCCCTGGCTCACCGGGAAATACATTCCCAACTTACAGGCACAGATCGAGGGATCACAGATTATCGTGACGCAGACCCAGCCGGAGACTCTGTTTGCTCTGCCGCTGGAACTGGCGCTGACAACCGGCAGCGGCAGCACTGTGGAGCGGACCGTCGAGATCAGCGGGAAGACAACAACGGTCGATGCGGCGGACCTGGGAGCGATTGAGAGGGTGAGGATCGATCCCGGGAACCGGCTCCTGCTCCGGCGGAATTTCGGCGAAACAGTTTCCTTCACTCTTCGCGACGCGCAGGCGAAGACCGTCGCGTTGAGCGGCAACTTCACGCTGAAGCCGGTTGCCGCGGTTCGCAGCAGCGACACGTGGTCGGTTCAGATTCGCATGACGCAGGGCCGTTACAGCTGGACCTGGGTGGTGGATGGCAAGCCGCTGAGCGCGGATCTGGAGGGGCAGGCGGCCACCGGCGTGCGCATCGTGGAAGCGTTGCAGCCGGCGACCGACGCGTATCCGAAGCAGTGATTATGGGATAAACGATTGCACCGGCACGTCGCCGCTGCCGATCGTCTGCTTGTAGATGAGGCCGTCTTTCATCACAAAGCCGACATGCTCCAGGCGCGTGATATCGGCCAGCGGATCGCCGGAGACGGCGATGACGTCCGCCAGCTTGCCGGGCTCGATAGAGCCAATGCGATCGGACCAGTGCATCAGCGCAGCCGCGGAGACGGTGGCGGAGCGGATGGCCTGCATGGGTGTCATGCCGTAGTCGACGTAGAATTTCAGCTCGCGCGATTCGGGGATGGCGGTCCACATGAAGCCGCTTTCGTCGGTGCCGCAGACGATTTTCACGCCCTTTTTCAGAGCCTCGGCAAAGACCTGGCGCTCGCGCTCCACCAGTTGCGTGTTGACGGCGTGGCCGGGAGGCGCATACGCAGAGCCTATTACGGTGGGCACCCACGGAATGCCGCGGCGTACCATCTCGTCCATCTCCGCGGAAGTCATGCCCTGTCCGTGCTCGATGGTGTCCACTCCGGCGCGCAAGGCAGCGGCAATGCCTTCCTGGCTTACGGCGTGCGAGGCGACGGGGCGTCCGAGGCGATGCGCCTCATCGACAATGGCAGCGAATTCCGCATCGGTGTAATCGACAATGCCGTGCAGGCTGCCGTCGGGGTCGAAGCGATAGTCATGGTCGGCGTAGACCTTGATCCAGTCGGCGCCATTGCCGATCTGCTGGCGCACCGCCAGGCGAACGCCGTCCACGCCATCGGCTACCTGGACGCCATGCGGGAGGTCGAGCTCCCAGGAATAGCCCAGCAGCGGATACATGCCGGTGGGCGCCAGCGCGCGCGTGGCGACCTGCAGGCGGGGACCGGGAACGAAGCCGCCGTCAATCGCGTTCTTCAGATCGACGTCGGAGTACATGGCGCCCTCGGTTTCGAGGTCCCGGAGTGCGGTAAAGCCGTTGCCCAGCGCGATGCGCGCATTGCGCGTGGCCAGGATGGCGCGGTAGGGATTCGATTCCTTCAGCAACTGGTCGGCATAAACGAGGCTGGAGAAGAGCAGATGGGTGTGCACATCGATCAGGCCGGGAAGCACGGTGGCCTGCGAGAGGTCGATCACCTTCGCTCCGGGCGGGGCCGATGTGCCCTCCGTGACGGAGACAATCCTGTCGCCTTCGATCAGGATGACGGCATGGCGCAGAGGCTGATCGTGCGTTCCGTCGATGAGCTCGCCGCAGAGAATGGCGATACGCTGTGGCTCCGCAGCGCCGGCCCGGAGCGGGGAACCTGCGAGCAGAAATGCGCAGCCGGCGGCGAGGAGGAACGCCGCGTCGCGGAGCGCTTTTGGGCAACGCGTGTTTCGCCGCACCATGCTACGGTTTCTCCAGAAAACGATCGGTCGCAGGAAATGGCGCGGCCGGCTCGGTATACCAGCAGCGAACAACGGGGTCACCGCTGCTGACCGTTTTGTGGGCCCAGACCAGGCCGGTGATGCCGGCTCGGGGCACGTGAACGGCTTCCACCACATCGCCAAAGACATTGCAAATCTCCGCCACCTGCTGGCCTGCAGCTACCTGCACGCCCACGCCGACCCTGAGTCGCAGCATCCCGGCGCGTGTAGCGCGCGTGATGGCGCGATCCGTCGCCTGAATCTGCGGCCCGCGGACTGTGGGAGTTCCTTCCACCATACCCAAATAACGGAGAATATTCTCGACGCCGCGCAGATGAACCTGAACATCTCTCTCTTCCAGCGTGCCATTGCCGCCGGATTCAGCCAGAATCGCACCGACGCCGCGGCGGGTGGCCTCAAAGACCAGCGAGCCGGCAAAGGGCGGGAGGGTGCTGCCTTCCTTCGCCAGGGAAATCAGGCCAGGCGTGAAAAGGCGCGCCAGCGTTTCCCCTTCGCCATCGAGTTTGGCGTTGCCGGTGAGGGGATAGCCGCCGAAGGGCATGAGCATCTCGCCGAGATCGCCGGCATGCAGATCGATGTAGTATTTGGCGCGGCCGATGACGTCGTCGAGCAGCCGCATGGCGAGGAGCTCAGTCATCGATCCGGAACCGCCCGGCGCGACCTTGTTCAGATTGAGACCGTCAATGGGCGAGACAAATCCGCTGCGCGCTGCGAACATGGCCGTGTTCGCGACGGGAACGATGACGACGGAGCCGCAAAGCAGCCGCGCAGGCAGGGTCTGCAGCAGGCGGAAGGCGGCCTCGATGGGCGCATACTCCGTGGCGTGCACGCCGGCCGTGATGCAGAGCGCCGGCCCGGGTTTGGAGGCGTTCACGACAATCAGCGGAAACTGTACGGGGCCGGACGCGGTTTCGCCGATGGTGACGAAGCCGCGCGCGGTTTCGCCGGGGCGCGCCGAGATGCCGCAGATTTCGAAGGCTCGTTCGCCTGCCATGCGCGATGCATTCCTCCTTTTGTGTGTGGGGCCCCTCGCTTTAGTACGCGCCGTGAAGAAGCTCGCCCATAATGCGAACGCCGCAGTCGATCTCATCGGGTGTCGCATGGCTGTAGGCGAGACGAATGTGGCGCCGGCGCGAGGCCGCATGCAGCGCAAAAAATCTGCTGCCGGGGATAAAGATGACGCCGCGTTCCTGGGCCCGCCGCGCTAACTGGTCTCCGTCGACGGGCTCGGGCAGCGTGAGCCATACATAGTAGCCGCCCTGGGGAACATTCATTTCGGCTTCCGGCAACTCGCGGCGTACCGCGGCTACCATGCGATCGCGATGCTCGCGATACACCTGTTGCACACGCGCGATGTGGTCGGGCAGCCGGCGAAGTCGGCAGAATTCCAGGATGGTCCTCTGGGTCAAAGGGCAGGAGCCACCATCGGCTTTGAGCTGGATGAGGCGGTTGATCAGATCGCGTGCGGCGCAGACCCAGCCGACGCGAAGGCCCGGCGCGAGCAGCTTGGAAAAGGTGCCGAGCGAGAGAACCATGCCGCTCCGGTCCAGGGATTTCCATGAAGGCAGCGGCTCGCCGTCGAAACGCACTTTGCGGTAGGGGCTGTCTTCGACGAGGAACACGCCGTACTGTTCTGCGAGCGCGACCAGCTGCTCGCGCCGCGATCGCGATATGGTGGCGCCGGTGGGATTGTGGAAGTCCGACACATCGTAGACGAACTTCGGCTGGGGCAGCCCGGCGCGGTTGCGCGACTCCAGCAGGGCGTGCAGCTCGCCGACGCACAGGCCCTCGGAGTCCTGAGGAACTTCGAGGAATTCGACGCCGAAGCTGCGAAAAATGGGAATGGCCGTGAAGTAGGTCGGCGCGGTGACGACGATGGCGTCGCCCTCTTCCAGCAGCAGGCGGCAGACCAATTCGAGGGCGTGCTTGGCCCCGTTGGTGACGAGGACATCTTCGGGGGCCACGCCGGGGACGCCGTCAGCGCGCATGTATTCCGCGATCCAGTCGCGCAGCTCGGGCAGGCCAGGGCGCGGAGCGTATTGCAGGGTCTCGCCGCGATGCATGGTGAGCGCGAGCTCCGCTTCCACGGTGAGGTCGGGCAGCACCGCGGGGAACGCATGGCCGGAGTCGAAACAAATCGCGCCGGGAGGAACCGCTGCGGGAGCGGCGTTGGACAAAGCTCGCGAGCGTCTCGCCAGGAGCGCTTCGCGTCGCGCCGCGGCGGATTGCAAACTCCCGATGGTCTGCGCAGCGATCGTTGCTGTCTTCATGGGTGGACTGTCCCTTTCCTTTTCGATTTCGCTGCGGTTACGGTTGGGGCCGAGCACGGTTTTCCAAGGCAGCCAGTCCGCATTCAGCCCGGGCCAGATCTTCCGGCCATCCCTGTGTCTCGGACAGATGCCGCAACGCGCGCCAGGCCCACACGTCGCCGGGGCGCGTGGCCGTTCGCTCGGTGAGCAGGCGGCGCGCGGCCGCGATCTCGCCGGAGCGGATGGTGGCATCGATCAGAAGCCGCTCGAAGGTATCGCGCTGCGCGTGGCTGCCGCCGATGCGGCGAATCCGGTCACGCGCCGGCAACAAACGTTGCGCGGCTTGCTTCCACTCGCGTTTGCGGTGTGCCAGAACGGCTGCAGCGACGGTCAGGCCAACCTCCTGCATCACCCGCGCCTGGGTGCCGCGTCCGGACTCCGCGAAGCGCTCGCAGGATGCCAGGAATTCCTCGCCCTGTCCGTTGCGCGCGGTCGCCAGGGCCAGTATGAAATGCAGGTCGGCGAAGACAAACAGGTGATCGTCCTGGCGTCCGGCGGCGCGCTGGGCCAGCTCTTCCCACCGGGACCCGACATCCACGTTCTCCTGCTCCAGGCGCCAGAGCAGGCTGGCGGCGTTGGCAATGTCGAGATATTCGGTGCTGGCGTCCGCCTGCACTTCGCGATCGTAGACCGCCAGCGCCTGATCGAAATCGCCCAGAGACTGCAGAAACAGGGCGCGATGCCATTGGACATGCAGGACGAAGTTGCCGCAGATGCTCCATCCAGGCGCCAGCTGGGCTACCCAGGCGAGGCCGTCGAGCGGGCGGCCCTGCATCTCCATCACATGAGCGACGGCGTGCGCGGCCCACAGGTCGGTGGGGTCGGCATCCACCGCAGTGCGTCCCATGATCTCAGCCAGAGAGTACTCGCCGGCCTCTTCAAGGCCGTATGCGTAGCAGCCGAGCAGGTGGCCGTAGCCGGGCACGGCCGGATCCCAGCGGCCGATGACGCGCTCGATGGACGAGAGAATCTCGCGGCTGCGGCCGAGATACGAGGTCATGAACTGGGCGAGGCGAATGGCCAGAAGATCATGAGGAAACTGGCGCAGAATGGATTCCCAGCAGGCGACGGCGTTCTCGAGTTCGGCTCCGATCCAGGCTTCGAGAGCCTGAAGGTGCAGGCGTTCGCGGAGACTCAGCGCGTCTATGCAGGACTGGGCGCGGACGAGCGACGTCTGCGCGCGAGCCACACCCTCGCGCCGCGCGGTGTGCATTGCCAGATAGCCGTTGAGCACCTGCGCCAGCGCGCACTCCGGATCGGCGGCGGTCAGCCGATCGGTAAGATCCTGAGTATCGCGGCGCGCACCGAGGTAGGCGGCCACGGCGCGGTCAAACTGCTCCACCCGGTCCTGGGCCGATGCGTGAACCTCGAGTCCGCGAAGATCGCGATACATAACTCACTCGCTGCCCGAGGGCTTCGCGTCCGGAGCCGGAGGAAGCTGGCTGACAACTTTGCCCTGCGCATCCAGCATCTTCAGCGTCGGGGTTCCGTCAGCGGCCACTTCGATGACGATGCGCGGCCGTCCATCCTGATCCTTCAGCACCAGGGATGCCGACTTGTCGGCGTTGCGGCCCAGATGGATTCGCTGGTGCGGCATGGGATGAGAGGTGACGAAGTCTTTCCACTGGCTTTGCGGCAACGCAACCAGATCGGTGATCGGCCAGTCGGGACGGTCGATGAAATCGATCGCTACCTGGCGATTGGCTCCGTCCTCTGTGGCATCCTCGGTGAGAACCTGGTCCTGAAGATAGCGGTCGAAGCTGAGATGGCCGTAGCTGGAGAGCGTGCCATCCGCACTCTTCTCGCCGCCGAAGATCAGGCCGCCGTTCTCCGTGCCCTCCTGGTTGTAGAACACCATTCCCGCCGCGACGCGGTCCTTGTGCGCATAGACCTCCTTGTTCTTGACGATGATGCCGGGGAAGCGAGCCTGGTCGGAGATGACCATACGCAGAGTCCCATCCGGCTCCACGATGTTGATCCGCTGCGCGTCAACCTCGTCGAAGCTGGCCTTTCGTCCCACGCCGTCGAAGGCGCACAGGACGGTCACGCAGAAGACTGCGGTGAGGATGCCGGAATAAATCATGAGGAACCGCTGGCTGGTGAAGAAGCTTTTCATGCTGGCTCTCAATCCCGCTTTTGCGGAGTTTCAGGAAATATAGCGCGTGCTGTCATGGTCCTGCAGGGGTGCCGCTCCCTGGCCGCGGCCACCCTGTGTCTGCGCTCTCCGCATACGCCATTTCCTGAAAGGCTATAGCGGCGAGGACAGACTGACACATCGTTTGTATCAAATGAAATGGAATTTGTGAAACAATTGATGCGCGCCGGGGTGCAGCCGGAGGAACGAGCCGGTCTGCGGGGCGACCCTGCGCTGTGCGATACTCGGAGCGATCCTGCGTCCAGACCACTCTATGAAGACCAAAACCACCCTTGCATCGGTTCGGACAGAGAGCGAAATCGCGAGAAAGCTGGATGGCCTGCCCGAACAGTCGCGGGAGCTGATCCGGTCCATTTTCGAGTATCCGCGCGACTACGTATTGCTCAGCCTGCGCCAGGTGGCGCGCAAGCTCTCCGTGGACGCCTCCACGCTGCTGCGCTGGCTGCGTGCGCTCGGCTTCCACAAGTACGCGGACTTCCGCATCTATCTGCACGAGCGGGCCATCAACCTGGCGACTTCAATCGAGGCGCTGGAGCGGACGCCGCCCCAGACCGGCGTCCCCGGGCTGGTGCACAACTCGCTGGAATGCGATCTCCGGAACCTGCAGTCGCTGCGGGCGGCCATCGACCCGGATCGCCTGCTGAACGTGGCGCGGCACCTGTGGAAGGCGCGGCGCATCTTCATCCTGGCCGGCGACATGTCCGCCAGCCTCGGCTCCTACCTCGAATACACCCTGTCGATGATCGGGATGAACGCGGTGCATGCGCCCACTCCCGGGGCCATGGTTCACCGCACCCGCTCGGCGAGCAGCGCGGACCTGGTGCTGGCCATCACCTTCGGCCGCGGGCTCAGTGCGACGGTAGAGGCGCTGGCCCAGGGCTCGCGCCAGAGCGCTTTCTGCGTGGGCGTGAGCGACAACTACCTTTCGCCGCTGGTGGACCTTTGCCAGGAGTTCTTCATTACGCCGACCGAAAGGGCCTCCTTCGCTACCTCCTATACCGGGGCGATGGCCTTCCTGAACGCGCTGCTGGTGGTGGTGACCAGCCTGCGCCAGGAAAACCTGCAGCCGGTGCTAGAGTCCATCTCCGAGGAGCAACGGACGAGCGAGCGCTTCTACTCGAGGCAGCGGCGGTGATGCGCGAAGGCCGTTGACATCGGCAACGTTTGTGCCGCACTATTATCCCTGTTCGCAACAAATGTTGTGCCACCAGGCGCAGCCCGGCCGCCGCAGCGGAAAGTCCGTCCGCTGACCGCGCAGGGGCGGCTGAAAGGAACAGGGCTTCCGCTTGAGCAGCTCCATGGAACCGCTTCCCGGCCGATTCCGTTCGCTGTTTCCCATCGTCGAGAAGTACGTATACCTCAACCATGCCAGCGTGGCGCCCCTTTCGCGGGCAACCCGCGACTGCATGGCCCGCGTGGTCGACGCGGCGATGAACGAAGGCCCGCGCGTTGCCGACGAGATCGACGAGATGCTGGCCACCGGACGCTGCCGGGCGGCTCGTCTGGTGAACGCGAAGCCGCACCAGATCGCGTTCCTGCGCAACACCTCGGAAGCGCTCTCCGCGATCGCCAACGGCATCGACTGGCGCCGCGGAGACAACGTGGTGACGGCAGCGGTCGAGTTCCCCGCGAACGTCTATCCATGGCGGCGCATCGCGGAGGAGCGGGGCGTGGAACTGCGCGCCGCACGCGACCACGGCTGCGGCATGGTAGATCATGAAGAACTGCTGTCGCTGGTCGACGGGCGCACGCGGGTGGTGACGGTCAGCTGGGTACAGTTTGCTACCGGGCAGCGCCTCGACCTCCGGCGGATCGGCAGCTTCTGCCGCGAGCGCGACGTGCTGTTTGTCGTCGACGCTATCCAGGGCCTGGGCGGACTGCAGTTGAACGCGGAAAGAGATTGTGTCGATGCCTTTGCCGCCGGGGCGCACAAATTTCTGCTGGGGCCGAAGGGCGTTTCGCTCCTCTATCTGTCAGACAGGGCGCTCGAGCAGATTCGGCCGACGGTGATCGGATGGACGGCGGTGAAGGACCACTCCGACTATCTGGCCCACGATTTCGATTTCCGTGAGGGTGCACTGCGGTTCGAGGGCGGGACCGCAAATGTAGCCGGGATCTGCGGGCTCAGCGAGGCGATCGACCTGATGCTGCAGGCGGGACCGGCAGCGGTTGAAGCGCATCTGCTCGCGCTCAGCGCCAGCCTGGCGGCGGGGCTGGAGGCGCGGGGCTATCGCGTGGTGAGCTCGCGCAATGCCGCGGAGATGTCCGCTATCGTGACATGCCGGCACCAGCGACACTCGGCGGCGGAGATCTGCCGCCATCTGGACAGCCGGAACATCGTCACCTCCGCGCGCCATGAGGGATTGCGCATTGCGCCGCATTTCTATAATTCGGAGGCCGACCTGGAATTTTTGCTGGAAGAACTGCCGCAATGATGCTATAGGGTGAACCGACGGGCTATCCCCGGGAGTCAGAGCTCGCCGATTCGCGGAAAAAGGATGAGGTTATGCAGCCGGGCGACGGGAATCTCCTGCCGTCTCATTCCGCTGGCAGGGTGACGGCGCAGAAAGGTCTGCGCTGATGGCACGGGCGCGGGCGCTGCGGCAAAGCAAGGTCCTCGATGCGCCGGATCAAGGCCTGCATCTCATCCCGGCGGGCGAGGAAGAGCCGCGGGAGCGCGCCGGGCTGGAGCGCGCGCTGGGACCGTCGGCGGCGGCCGCTATCGTCCTGGGAACGATGGTCGGTACCGGCATTTTTCTTAAGCCAGGCGAGGTCGCGCAGGACGCAGGATCGTTTGCGGTGATGGCCGCGGCCTGGCTGGCCGCCGGAATTCTGTCGCTGTTCGGCGGCCTGTGCTACGCGGAGCTGGGCGCGGCGATCCCGGAAGCGGGCGGGGAATACGCCTACCTGCGCCGCGGATTCGGACCCAGGACCGGATTCCTCTTTGGCTGGACGCACTCCACCGTGGCTCGGCCGGCATCGGTTGCGGCCATCGCCGCGGGCTTCCTGCGGTTCGTGGAGTTCTTTCTGCCCTCGCTCGCAAAGCCTCTGTTCCTGGTGCGCCTGCCGTGGGGCGCGGGGCCGCTGGCAGTTTCCCAGGGGCAGCTGTGGGCCCTGGCTGCGCTGGTCATGATTACCGGCGTCAACTATCTGGGCGTGCGTGTTGGCGGACGCGTGCAGGTGCTGCTGACGGCGATCAAGGTCGGCGCGCTGCTGGCCGTGCTGGGATCGGTGTTTCTGCTGCTGCGTCACCCGCATCTGCGCACCAATGTGCAGCCGCTGTGGCCGGGCGCCGCAAACTGGACCACGCTGGAAGGTTTCCTGACCGCGATGGCGGCGGCGGCCTGGGCTTATGACGGCTGGAACGACCTGAACTTGGTCGGGTCGGAAGTCGAGAATCCGCAGGCGAATTTTCCGCGGGTGATCATTCGCGGCGTCCTGTTTGTCATCGCCGTCTTTCTGCTCTTCAATTTCGCGTGCTTCTGGGCCATGCCGTACAGCCGGGTCGCGGCTTCGCGGGAGATTACTTCACAAATCTTCGAAATTGTGGCCGGGCACCGCGCGGCGCTGTGGATCACCGGCATCATGGCCGTGGCGGTGCTGGCTACGCTGAATTCGTCGATCCTGAGCGGCGCCCGCGTCGACTACGCCATGGCGCGGGACGGAGTTTTTTTCCGCTGCGCCGCGGCTGTGCATCCGCGTTTTCGCACGCCGGGAAATGCGCTGCTGCTGCAGTGCGCGATCGCAGGGGTTCTGGTGCTGAGCGGATCGTTCGAGGACCTTACCTCGCTGGTGATGTTCGCAAACTGGGGCTTTTACGCCACAGCGGTGCTGGCGATGATGCGAATCCGCAGGCTCGAACCAGGCCTGGCGCGGCCGTATCGTGCGTGGGGCTATCCCGTCACGCCGATCCTGTTTGTGATCGGCGCGTTCTCGCTGTCGATCAGCCTCTGGATCGCACGCCCGGTTCGCTCCACGATCGGCGCGGCTGTAATCCTGTCGGGACTGTTCTTCTACCAGCTCTGGACGCGGGAAGCATCGGCAGACCCCGCGTTGCCCTCATCTTTGAGATAGCGATCGAACCACGCCACCACGCGGCGCAAGGCATCGAGCTGATCCTCGCGGCGAGCGAAGCCATGGCCTTCGCGCGGATAGATCTTCGCCTCCACAATCTTGCCGTTCTCCTGGTAGATTCTTACCGCCTGCTCGGCCTCTTCCTTCGGTACGCGGATGTCGTTCTCGCCCTGCAGAACTAACAGGGGTGCCGTCGCGTTCTTCAGGTAGGTCAGCGGAGAGGCGGCGTCGTAAATTGCCGCATCTTTCACGGGATCGCCGAGCAGCGAGCGCACATAGGACTGGAGAAACGGTTCTGAATTTTCCACCATGGTCATCCAGTTCATGATGCCGTACTCCTCAACGCCCGCTGCCCAGATCTGCGGCGTCCGGCCCAGCGCCATCAGCGTCATGAATCCGCCGTACGAGCCGCCGTTGATGCCGATCTTCTTCGGATTCACGTAGCCGGTGGCAATGAGAAATTTGGTGGCGTAGACCTCGTCCTGCAGGTCGCCGCCGCCGAGATCCTGGTAATTCAGGTGCTGAAACGCGGCGCCATAGCCGGTGGACCCGCGCACGTTGGGCGCGATGCAGATGTAACCGCGCGACGCCAGCGCCGCCGCCGTGGTGTTGAAGCTGTCAACCCTCTGGTCGGTGGGGCCGCCGTGCGGCAGCACGACCGCGGGATTCGAGCCGTCGCGCTTCAGATTGAACGGTATCCACAGGAAGGCGCTGATGGTCTGGCCGTCGAAGCTTTTGTAATGGATGAGCTGCGAAGCAGGCAGATTGTCCGGATTCAGGCTGGCGATGGCCGAGCGGGAGATCTGGCGCGCATGCCGCGCGGCGACGTCATACACCCAGAGATCGGATGGGTGATTGGATCCTTCATGAACGACCAGCAGATGCTGCCCGTCGCGCGAGTACGCCGTGGGATTCCCGGCCAGACCCGTGATGCCTTCAGGAAACGCCAGCTTCTCGGAGCTGCCGTCGCGCCCGGCGATGTAGACATCGCTGCGTCCGTCGGCATTGATTTCGTAGGTGAAGTGCCGGTTGTCAGGCGAGAAATCGCCGGCGCCGGCTTCCCATAGCGAGTGCGTCACCCAGTGCATCTCCTTCGTTGCCAGATCGAAAAGCGCGACGTTGGAGATGCCTCCCTGCCGGTTCGACGAGATGAGGAGCGTCTTTCCATCGGGAGAGACGGAGCTGACGGAGATCAGTGCCTTGCCTGAGTGGGGCGTCAGTTCGGTCAGGGTACCCGTCGCGACGTCGATGCTGTAGACGCTGGAATCGTCGAGGGAGGTGGATTCGCGGGTGGCGTAGATGGTGCGCCCGTCGGGGCTCCACAGGCAGTTCGGCCACCAGCGATCGGAGGACTTTTCCTGGGTCAGGTTGCGCACCGCACCGGTAGCCAGATCGATCACGGCGATATCGGTGGAGGAGGCCTCTTCCGGCTTGTATCCGGAGGCAATGAAGTTTCCGTCGGGCGAAATATGGAAGTTAAGGAAGCGAATTTTTGGGCGGTTGGTCACATCGATGGGCTCACCGCCGTTTGCTGACACCTTGTAGATCTGGTACAGCTCGTTGCCGGCCGTGTCCTGCTGGTAGAAGATCCATTTGCCGTCGGGCGACCAGGCGGCTCCGAGCTGGCGATCTTCGGCCTGCACCAGCTGGATCGGCCAGCCGCCGGATGCCTTCACCTTCCAGATGTTGGGGCGCCCGGTGAAGTTCGTGGTGAAGACGATCTGTGTGCCATCGGGCGACCAGGCGGGATCGAGAATGGTGCGGCTGAAGAGGAGATCCTCGATGGGCAGCGGCTGCGCCGACGAGTTCGCGAGCGAGCGGATGGACTGAGGATCGGTAATGGGCCGCAATGGAGCGGTCTGCGCGGTGCCGGCGGCCGCGCACGCGGCCAGCAGGCCCATAGACGCAAGCAGCGTCGGCGAAGTTCGAATGGACATCGTTTCTCCTGAGGAACTCACTGGGCTGGAGCGCGGCCTGGCGGCAGGGAGTAAACCATCTTGCCGTTGTCATCGAGGAAGCGAATCTGGGCGGCGCCGGAGTCGTCAACGCTCATGGTCAGCCGCGGCCGTCCTTTGCCGTCGAGGAGCAGGACATCGGCGCTCCTGTCGGGCATGCGGCCCACAAAGACGCGCGTGGTGCCCAGCTCGCCGGCATCTTTCAGTTGATGGATCATGGCTGTTCGCGCCGCGCCCTGAAGCCCATCGAGCCGGCTCATCACCAGGTTCAACGGCGTCGAGCCGCGATCCCACACATGCAGACCGGAACTGCGAACCCCATTTTCGTCGTTGTACTCAAGGCCGACCGACTGGTCCTGATTGTACTGATCGAACATCAGCTGGCCGTCGGCATGATACGTACCGTTCGCCGCCGTCTGGCTGGTGAACGCGAGCCCGCCGTCCTCATCGCCCTTGCCGTTGTAGAAAAGCAGTCCCGGCGAGCGGCGTCCGTTGGGAAAGGTACGGCCGCCCACGATGGCTGGCGGCATCAGCTCGGAATTCGAGATGACCAGGTCGAGCTTGCCGTTGGGCTCGCGGACGTTGATGCGCTGCACGTCCACCTGGCCGAGATGACGCCGCGCCATGGTGAGGCAGCCGATCCACGCCGCGCAGCCGAGCAGTGCGAGGGTGAGGAATGCGCAGTACAGCTTCAGGAATCGAACGTCGCGTTCTGCTTTTGAATCCACCGGTCTTTCCTTGTCCTCGATCGAGCTGTCTTCAGAACTGGTATTTCAGCGAGAGCTGGACCACACGCGGATTGCTTGCCGTCTGTGTGATTTCGCCGATCGCGCTGCCTGGCGCGAAGTCGGTGTTGGGGTCGCCGAAGATCGGGTGGTTGAAAACGTTGAAGAAATCCGCTTTGAAGTTGACCGTGCCCTGCTCATTGGGCCACTTTACAGCGAACTGCTTGCCCAGCGACGTATCGCTGTCGAATTCCCCCGGCCCTTCGATATTGCCGCTCGGCGCGTTGCCGAACTGGGTCGCAACGCCGTCGGCGCCGATGACCGGGGGAGCGGGAAAGCAGCCCGCATTGAAGTAATTATCGAGCCGGCCTTCGGTTGAGCCGGTCTTCGCCACGTGACAACCGGGCGCGTAGTCCTGCAGATCATTGGGGATGCCGTAGGCATTGTTCGGGGCTGTGTTGACGGCCGTGAGCAGGTGACCGGATTGGGCGGTGGTCACTCCGGAGAGCGACCAGCCGTCGACCACCCTGCCCAGAGCCGAGGTGGCGCTGACCGCCGACGGGATGACGTAGACGTAACTGAGTACGAAGCGATTCTGCCGGATGAACGGATCGGGGCCGTAGTGCTGGCGCAGGTCGAGCTGGTTGCCGTAGACGTTGCCGCCGAAACCGCCGCCGGTCACGGCGCCGGGCACATCGCTCAGGTCGCGCGCCCAGGTATAGGCCGCCAGGAACTGGAGGCCGTGGCTGAAATGCTTGACGGCGCTGGCCTGCAGCGAGTTGTACCACGCCTCGCCGTTGGACTGGATCCAGAGCAGGCCGGCCGGGTTCCATCCTTCATAGGGCACCCGCAACGGCACATTCGCCAGAGTGTTCGTGGTCTGGCCGCGGATGGGGTTGCTGGGGCTGGCGAGAGCGGCCTGATTGATGTAATTTGCGTCGATCATTTTTGTCGAGCGCGCTCCGCCGTAGGCGATGTCGCTGACGAAACTCGGGAACCACTGGGTCTGGAGATCGAGGCTGTAGTGCTCGGAGATCGTCGGTTGGAAGTTGTACGCCAGTCCCTGGAAGGACTGCTCCGTGGCGGGGCTGTACGCTGCCGCGGTCCACTGCGGGAAGGTTGGGATCGGCTGCCAGATGGGATTCTGCAGAGTTGCGGGCGCGTTCTGGGTTCCCTCCGCCAGAACGATGGCAGAGTAGGGCGGCGATGAAATCCCCTGGTAGAGTCCGGCGATACCGCTGCGGCTACGGTACATGCCCCAGCCGCCGCGCACCACCAGCCGATCCGTTCCCGGCAGCTGCCAGGCAAAACCGATGCGCGGTTCGACGGCGTTCTGGCCGTCGCCGGCAATCCCGAGATTGTTGCTGTCCTTCGCTACGCCCGCAGGGGGCGTGCCCTCGTAGTTCGAGGGAACTACGTAGCCATCCAGCGTTCCCGCGGCCGGCGGATTGGGACTTACGGCGGCGAGGTTGACCTGCGTGTTGCGTCCGTTTGCCTCAGTAAAGTCGCCGAGGTGCTCATAACGTAGCCCGAGGTTCACGGTGAAGCGCGCCGTGATTTTGTAATCGTCCTGCACATAACCGGAAGCGTCGAAATAGCGGTAGTAGCGATTCAGCTCGCCGGGCAGAGCCAGATCGAGATATTCGTTGCTGTAGGGAACGCCGGCCGCGGCGGTGCCGTTGCCGTTCGCATCGAGACCCAGCAGGAAATCGGCAAAGGTGAGGAAGTAGGCGCCGCCGAAATACTGGAAATACGGAGAATTCGAATCGTTGCGCGTGAAGTCTGCTCCAAAGCGCAGGCTGTGGCGGCCGCGCGACCAGGCCAGCGAATCGGAGGCGAGGAAGGTGTTTTGCACAAAGACGGTGTTCTGGCCCTCGCCGCCCACCGCCATGTTGGCAATACCGATGCCGGGCAGCGCATTCACAAAAGCCGGCACCGAGGAGCCAATATCGGACCAGCTGAACTGCTCGCCCTGGCTGTTGGTGGCGACGTTGCGGTTATAGCCGATGTTTGCCTGATTGACCATCCTCGGCGTAATCGTCAGCGTGTCGGTAATCGACGCATTCTTGAAATTCGAAACGTTGTTGTAGGGGAAGCCGGGTACCGCGGTTCCGGGCATATTCGGCGGCTCCAGCGTCTGCGAAGCCGAGCTGTTGGCCATGAAGTAGCGGAGCTGCAGGCTGTGGCTGGCGCTGAAGGCGTAATCGCCATTCGCCATGTACTGATCTTCGGTGTAGGGGCAGGCCTGGCTGAACGTGGAGCTGCCTTCGGAGTCGAAGGTGGGAGCGTTGCTGTTGATGGTTTGCGGAGTCGGAATCACGTATTGACCGTTGGGCAATTTTGCCTGGAGCAGCTTCAGCGCTGCAGGGTTAATGTTCGATCCGTCAGAGGCAATCGCTGGGCCCACGCCGCCAAGGAGATCCTGAATTTCGCCGCGCTGCCCGGCAAAGAGCGCGCCCAGAGATCCCGCGCTGCGGTCATTGGTCAGCGGCGGCAGCAGCGTGGTCACCTCGCAGTTGGAGTCCAGCCCGTTACGCTGTCTTGTCCCCTGGTAGGAGCCGAAGAAGAAGGCCTTGTCGCGGACGAGGTGCCCGCCCACAGTCCCGCCGAACTGATTCTGCTTAAGGACCGCGCGCGGCTGATTGTTGTAGTTCAGGAACCAGGTGTTGGCGTTCATGTCGTCGTTGCGGAAATATTCGAACAGCGAACCATGAAAAGCGTTCGAGCCGGTTTTCGTGATCACATCGACGTTGGATCCGCCGTCGCGTCCGTTGGAGGCGTCGTAGGGCGTGGTGACTACCTTGAATTCCTGAAGCGTGTCGGGATTGGGAATGGGAATGCCGCCCGAGAACTCGCCTTCGCTGAGGTTGTCATTCACGGGCACGCCATTCATCTGGAAGTTGTTGTCGATGGTGGAGGCGCCATTCGAGGAGAATCCTCCGGCGGCCGCCGCCTGGCTGCTGGCACCGCGTCCCAGATCGCCGGCGTCGGTCAGCTCAGCCGAGACGCCGGGATTGAGGCCGATGATCTGCAGATAATTGCGCGCGGCCAGAGGCAGGCTGTTGATCATGCGTTCGTCGATCACGGTTCCCAGTTGTGCGTCCTCGGTATCGAGCTGCTGCGCGGCAGAACTCACCACCACATTCTGCGAAACAGTGCCGACCTGCAATTTCAGATTGACCGTCGCTGTCTCGGTCACCCTTACGGCGACATTGGGGACGGTCACCGTGCTGAAGCCGCTCTTCGTTACCTGCACCCGCCAGGTGCCCGGCATCAGCAGCAGTATCTGGAAAACTCCGCGCGCCCCGGTTGCGGCAGAGATCGTCTGCCCGGTTGCCACATTTGTTGCAGTAATCTGCGCGTTGGCAACAAGCGCTCCGTCGGCATCGGTGACGATTCCGGAAATCGCGCCGGTATTCGCTGTCTGTGCCTGGAGGAACTGGCCTCCCCCGGCAGCCAGGGAGATGCCCGTAATCAGCAACGCCAGAAGCCTTTTCATCCGTCTACCTCCCGCCGTCAGGGCGGCGATCTCTGTTTTGGACCGAATCGTTCCAGCCGGCAGCCTGTGTCCGGGGGACCTCCTCCACGGACTGTCTGCCGCAGATGTGTCACTGTGCGGGGACAATGTGAAACGAATGTAGCATTTCGCGGAGTGTAGCCAACCCCGCGGGGCTTGTCAACGGCTTTCGAGGTCTGCTGCTCGGCGCAGAGAGCGAACGCTGCGCGATCGGCAGCGTGCGCGCGCCGATGCCAGGCAGACCGACTCCGGAGGTGAGTCGGGTCTGTAGACTCACAGGAAGGCTGCGCGGTGCAGGAGCGTTGAACGTGGCCGGAGCAGAGCAGCGATGAGCGAACGCACGCGGGAACTGATCTCCTGTCCGGGTTGCCGACTTGGATCGGCGTCCTGCGACCCCCTTCGGGCGCGGGCCGCACACCAGTTGCGGTCGAGGGTGTCCCAGTTATGAGGTCAGTTCGGGTGGTGCTGGCGGGGGCGATCGGCAACGTCGTGGAGTGGTACGACTTCGGCCTGTACGGGCTGCTGGCGCCGGTGCTGGCGGGCCTGTTCTTTCCGTTTGAGGATCGGCTGGCGGCGCTCCTGGGCGCGTATGGCGGGTTTGCGGTGGGGTTTGCGATGCGGCCGCTGGGCGCGGTGGTGCTGGGGCGCGTCGGGGACCGGCGCGGGCGGAAGTTTGTACTGGTGCTGTCGGTGATCCTGATGGGCGGGGCGACGGTGGGGCTGGGGCTGCTGCCGACGTACGCGGCGATCGGGATTGGGGCGCCGCTGCTGCTCATTGCGGTGCGGATGTTCCAGGGATTTTCGGTGGGCGGGGAGTTCGTCGGGTCGGTGACATATCTGGTGGAGACGGCGCCCGAGGAGCGGCGCGGGCTCGCCGGGAGCGTGGCCAATCTGGGGGCGACGATCGGCATGCTGCTGGCGGCGGGTGCAGCGGCGCTGGCAGAGATGAAAGGCGGCGAGATGTGGCGCGCGCCGTTTCTCTTTGGGGGCGTGCTGGCGATGGCCGCGTTCGTGCTGCGGCGCCATCTGCCGGAGGAACCGGAGGACGCAGAACGGAATGAGCCGCGCAGACGCGCCGAGACGCTGCGCGAGCGGTGGCCGGCGTGGCGGGCGGTGGTGGAATCTCCGAAGACGATGGCGCTGGCGCTGGTGTTCACCTGCGGGTACGGGATTTCGAATTACCTGACGATGGTGTTTCTGCCGGGATTCGCGCATGAGTTCGCGCACCTGAGCGAGAGCGCGGCGCTCAAGGCCAATACGGCAGGGCAGGCGCTGGCGCTGGCGGTGGTGCCGCTGGCGGGATGGTTTTCAGATCGGTGGATGGGCCGGAGGTGGGTGCTGGCGCTGGCATTCTTCGGGCAGGCAGGGCTGGCGTGGGCGCTGTTTGGGGGCGTGCTGCGGCTCGGCGATCCGGGGTTGTGGACGGCGCAACTGACGCTGGCCGGATTGCTGGCGGTAGTGATGGGGACGGCGCCAGCGATGCTGTCCGAGCAGTTTCCGCGGGAGTATCGGGTGAGCGCGCATGCGCTGGTGCTCAACGTCGGCATTGGGATCGCTGGAGGCACGGCGCCGATGCTCGCGGTGGCGCTGATTCGCGGTACCGGGAGCGCGGTGGCTCCTGCAGCGTATCTGGCGGTAGCGTGCGCGGCGGCGGGAGTGGCGGCCTGCCTGCTGAAAAGCGGCGGAGGAACGGGTTAGCGAGTCACCGGGTCAGCGCGGGATGGTTCTCATAAGCGCCGGATCAGAAGCTGTCGGCGAGCGAATTCGAGGTGGTGGCAGGGCGGGAGGCGCAGCGCTGCGACTCGCGGAGCACGCGGCGGAATTCCTCCATACGTGCGGGCAGCGTTTCCGACGGGTCGTAGAGAGTGGCTTGTATGCGTTGACGGGCTTCGGCGAGTTCCTCGGCGGTGGGATCTGAAGGGGTCATGATAGCCTCCCGGGCTGGCCGGCGTAACGGCCGGCTTCGAAATTTAAGGCGACGAATAAATCCGCTTCCGAGGGATGGCGAAGGGGACTTCTCTGCGTGTGCCGTCTTTGCGAATGATGACGGCCATTGGCTCGTGCCGGGTTAGACACGGAGAAGTACCCCGCCGGAGGTCGATCTGGTTGGTTTCGGACAACCGCGCCATGCCTGGAAGAGTAGAGCGGTGGGGGTTACAACAGGAATCCCCCAACGGGGGCAGAGGCGCGGACGGCGGGGGGATGGGGGAGAGCGGGAGCGGTTAGCGAAAAAACGATTCGCGAAAAAGCGGTTAGCGAAAAAACGGTTAGCGAAGAAGCGGTTGGGAAAAAAGCGGTTAGCAGGGCCGGCCGCTTCGCGATGCGGGTTGGGGGGCGTGCTTTCCCACACCTGCCAAAACCGGGCAGAGCCGTTCGACTCGGCTTTGCCTCGCTCAGCGCGGCGATGCTGCTGGTCGGGGGCCGGGGCAGCGGTGGAGGGGCAGCATCGGACCTGAGCATACCAGGCGATCAGTCCGGCGTCGATGGCATCGGTCTTCTCGTCGCGGCCCACGCTCTGGGCGAAGCGGCGCACCTGGCGCGGATTCAGGATGGCCACGGGCAGACCGTGGGCAGAGAGCAGCAGGAACGCCTGCTGTTCATAGCCGCCGGTGGCTTCCATGGCGATCAGTTCGGTCTGGTGGGTGCGACAGAAGGCCTCCAGTGCGGCGATGCCCTCGCGGTTGTTGGCAAATTCGGCCTCGGCGCCGTCCGGTCCCACGCGAGCGGCCAGAGAGCGGGAAGCGACATCGACTCCACAAATGATTCGGGTCACGGTAACCTGCCTTGTATGTGCGACTGAAGTCCTGCGACTGTTCGGTCGTGCGTGACAAGGGCAAGCGGTCCCTGAAGCTGAGCGCCGGTGGCAACACCGCAGGCCAGACGGGCGCCGCTCGCCCGCGGGGGAACCGATGCCTCGGTTCCCCCACTGCGCCAGTCTCGCACCCGAAACTGCCGCTTACTTACAGATACAAGGCCAGGCCGTGGGGCACCCGGGGGCCGTGCAGGGATGAATTTGTACCGCGAAGAGCGATGAACACGATCACCCGCGGGAGGGGTGGACCTTCAGGATCTCGCGGGCGATGACCATGCGCTGGATTTCGCTGGTGCCTTCGCCGATGGTGCAGAGTTTGACGTCGCGGTAGAACTTCTCGGCGGGGTAGTCCTTGATGAATCCATAGCCGCCGTGGAGCTGGACGGCTTCGTCGCAGATGCGGACGGCGACCTCGGAGGCGTAGAGCTTGGCCATGGCGGATTCGCGGGTGACGCGCTGGCCCGCGTCCTTGAGGACGGCGGCGCGGAGGGTGAGCAGGCGGGCGGCGTCGAGCTCGGTGGCCATGTCGGCGAGCTTCCACTGGATGCCCTGAAATTCGGCGATGGCTTTGCCGAACTGGCGGCGCTGGCCGACGTATTTCACGCTTGCGTCGAGGGCGCCGCGGCCGATGCCGAGCGCGAGCGCTGCGATAGAGATGCGTCCACCGTCGAGGGTGCGCATGGCATCGACGAAGCCTTCGCCGAGGTTGCCGAGGAGGTTTTCTTCGGGGATTTCGCAGTCCTCGAAGATGAGCTCGGAGGTGTCGGAGGCGCGCAGGCCGAGCTTGTTTTCTTTTTTGCCGGGACGGAAGCCGGGCGTGCCTTTTTCAACGATGAAGGCGGAGAGGCCGTGGGTGCCCTGGGACTTGTCGGTGACGGCGATGATGACGGAGACGTCGGCGTAGTGGCCGTTGGTGATGAAGGTCTTGTTGCCGTTGAGGACCCAGCCGGCGCTGGTGCGGGTGGCGGTGGTGCGGGCGGCGGCGGCGTCGGAGCCGGAGCCGGGCTCGGTGAGTCCCCACGCGCCCAAGGCCTGGCCAGAGGCAAGGCGGGGGATGTACTTCGCGCGCTGGGCGTCGGTGCCGGCGAGAAAGATGTGGTTGGTGCAGAGAGAATTGTGTGCGGCGACGATGATGCCGATCGATCCATCGACGGCGGAGAGCTCTTCGATGGCCAGCATGTAGTCGACGTAGCCGAGGCCGGCGCCGCCGAGTTCGGGCGGGAAGATGACGCCGAGAAGGCCCATCTGGCCCAGCTGCTTCACCACGTCCATGGGGAATTCGGAGGCTTCGTCCCAGCGCAGGACGTTGGGGGCGATTTCGCGGGCGGCGAAGTCGCGGATTTCGCGGCGGAGGGCTTCCTGGTCCTCGGTGAGGGTGAAAGGGAAGGTGGAGGCGGCGGGAGCGGATTGGGCGACGGCGGTCATGATGGCTCGCAATAGAGAAGATGCGAAAACCCGGTAGGGTAGCAGAGGATTAGCCATCGAGGCAATCGCGCTTCGCGATCGGGGAAACAGCAGGCAGCACGGACTAGCTGAGTATCCTTCGCCAGTCGCAATCTCGCAGAAAATTGCGCAGACCGATTCCGGCTTCGGCGGGGTTTTCCTCTCCTGCAAGAATAATGATCCCGCTGATGACGGCAACTGCTGCGAGAAGGCCTCCGATCCTGAGAGCTCTACGCATCGAACGTGCAAGTTTACGCCAATTTTTGCGCGACCCGCTGGATCGTGTCTGCGCTCAGGCTCCGAATTAGCGCAAACTCGCCGGCGGTGGCGTAAAGGCGTCGAGCTGTTTGAAGACGGCGTCGGGGAGTTTGAGCGAGGCGGCGGCGATGTTTTCTTCGAGATGCCTGGCGTTGCTGGTGCCGGGGATGGGGAGGGTGACCGGCGAGCGGCGCAGGAGCCAGGCGAGCGCGACCTGGAACGGCGAGACGTGGAGGTCTTTGGCGAAGCGGTCGAGCATATCGTTGGCGGCGCGATTCTGGCCGAGCGGGGCCCAGGGGATGAAGGCGACGCCGTTCTTCTCGCAGAAATCGAGGAGGAAATCCCACTCGCGGTCGGCGAAGCTGTAGCGGTTCTGGACGGAGACGATGGGGGCGTGTTTGAGGGCGCGCTGGAGGTGCTCGAGGGTGACGTTGGAGAGCGCGAGGTGGCGGATTTTGCCCTGCTGCTGGAGGCGGACGAGGGTTTCGATGGAGGCGTCGAAGGAGACGGCGGGGTCGGGGACGTGGAGCTGGTAGACGGCGATGGTGTCGAGGCGAAGACGGCGGAGGCTGCCGTTGACGGCGTCCTCGAGGTGTTTGGGGCTGGCGTTGTGGACCCACTGGGCGGGGCCGACGCGCTCCCATCCGCCCTTGGTGGCGATGACGAGATCGTTGGGGTAGGGATGGAGGGCTTCGGCGATTAATTCTTCGCTGACGTTGGGGCCGTAGGAGTCGGCGGTGTCGATGAAGTTGACGCCCAGCTCGACCGCTCGGCGGAGGGTGGCGAGGGCGGAGGGCTTGTCGGTGGGTGGGCCCCAAATGCCCTTGCCGGTGAGCCGCATGGCGCCGAAGCCGAGGCGGTGGACGGTGAGATCGCCAAGGTGGACTTCGCCTGCGGCAGTCGCGGGTGTTGCGGGGGCGGCAGTGCTCATCGAATCTCCTCTGTTTGCTTCGATGTAACGGCGGGCCGGATGGTTCCCAATGAGGGGTAGGCCCTGGTACCAGCATATTTGTTTTGGCGTGATGAAAGCGGGACGCAGGAGGGGCTCTCCCCCCGGCAGAAAATTCGTATTCTCGATGCGCGGGACCGGGCTGCGCAGGCGGCACGGGACTGGTCGTTGAGGCGTAGTGGCTGCCTGGAAGGGAGGGGCGCCATGGAAGGCTACTGGATCACACACTTCAGCGCGGGGACGGCGCGGGGGGACGGGATCGCGATGCTGCACGGAGGAGAGCTGCTGGGCGGCGATCTTGAACGCATCTGGCGAGGCACTTACGAAGAAGAGGATCAGAAGGTGTACATGCGAGTACGGCTCTCGCCGTTTGTCAGGCGCGAAGGAGAAGAGATGATGGCGCGCGAGCGGCCGGTGATTATGACGCTGGAGGGGACGTGCACGGAGGACGCGGCAACGCTGGCCGGACATCCGGACCAGCGGGAGGATGTATTGGTGCACGTGGAGATGCGCAAATGCAAAGCCATGCGCAGCCCCGCGCCGTTACGGCAGGCGGCCTGACGGTGGCCGGAGAAGCGACTTCCAGTTGTGGGGCGGGGAAGGAGCGTGTGCTTCTTCACTGAGACAGGAGCCCCGCGGTCCGGCGGAAGAGCGGACGAACCGCGGGTGGCAGAGGAAGGGAGAGTAAGCGGATGAACGGACTCTGGATTGCGCATTTTGACGCCGGCGCGGCGCACGGTAACGGCCTCGCCGTGTTCCGGGAAGGTGAGGTTTTGGGCGGAGACTTTGCCCATACCTGGACGGGGACCTACGAGGAAGAGGGACAGAAGCTCTACGCGCGCATCCGTGTGGCTCCGTACGTACCGCAGGACGAGACGGCGCCGCGGTTGGCGGACAAGCCGATGATGGTGACGCTGCGGGGCCGCTGCACGGACAACAACGCAGTGCTGGAGGGGCGTGCCGACGAGAGCGATGTGCCGGTGAACATCGAGATGCATAAGGCAGCGTAGGACCAGGGACAGGGATTGGGGATCAGACATCAGGGATTGGTGTCGCTGGGCTTGTCGGGCTGGGAATTGTAGATTTCGTCCACGCGCCGGAGGGTGTCGATTTCCGCGGCGGGCTTGTCGGTGCGGATGCGGAGGATGCGCGGGAAGCGCAGGGCGAATCCCGAGGCGTGGCGCGAGGAGCGCATGACGTTGTTGAAGGCGACTTCGAGAACGATGAAGGGCTCGACGGTGCGGAAGTGGCCGTGGTCTTCGAGGGTGTGGGCTTTGAACCAGGAGGTCATGTCGGCAATCTCCTGGTCGGTGAGTCCGGAGTAGGCTTTGCCGACGTTCTTGAGCGGCGCAGAGGGATCGCCGGGATCGCGGACGGCGAAAGTGTAATCGCTGAGGACGGATGCGCGCCGGCCATTGCCGTATTCGACGCCGGTGACGACGACATCGAGGGTGGCGAGCTCGCGCTTCAGCTTGAGCCAGGCGAGTCCGCGGCGGCCAGGCTGATAGGGCGAGGCGAGGGACTTGAGCATCACGCCTTCGTTGCCGCGGGCGCGGGCGTCAGTGTAGGCCTGATCGAGTTTCCGCCCCAACGCGGCGGCGGCGGTCGTGCTGGAAACCTCGGTGTTCTCGACGCGCGTGGCGCGGGCGAGCATGAGGCGCGGGAATGCCTTCTCGGCGCGAGCCTCCTCGGCCGACGATCCGAAAAGTTGCGCCTGGTTGGGCACCTTGGTTGCCTTGGTGGTAGAGGACCAGCGAGCACTGAAGTCTTCGAGGATGGCACGGCGGCCGGCGAGAGGCTCGTCGAGGAGGAGCCTTGCGTCGCGATAGAGGATGTCGAAGACGACGAGGACAACGGGCACGTCGCGCAGCATTTCGGGAGTAACGCGTTTGCGCCCGAGGCGCTGCTGCAGGGCGGAAAAGGGCAGGGCGCGCTGGGCGGAGGGGTTCCAGGCGAGGATTTCGCCGTCGAGGATGGCGGGCTCGGCGATGGCGGAGAAGGCGTGGACCAGATCGGGGAAGGATTCGGAGGGGTCGTCGCGGTTGCGGGAATACAAAGCGACGCGGGCGCCGTCGACGTGGAGCTGGGCGCGGATGCCGTCGAATTTGTCTTCGAGCTGCCAGGATGAAACAGCGGGGCTCTCGACCAGGGCCGCTTGCGTGTCCTCCGCTCGGGATGACAAGGCTTGCTGCTCTTCGGTAAGGCGGGCGATGGCTTCATCGACGGACTGGACGGGGCTGGCGAGCATGAAGCCCAGGGGGTGGAAGAGCTTCATGCGTGCGTCGCTGAGGCGGCCCGCAACGGCGAGCGCGACGACTTCGGGCAGCGACCCGAGCAGCATGTCGGCGCGGCGCACGTCGGTGACGGGCACGGACCACGCTTCCGCGATGGTCTCTTCGACGAGGGATTGTTTGACGCCGGTGCGCATGTCGCCGGTGATGAGCTTGATGAGGTATTTGGCTTCGTCGGGGGTGGCGCGGGCGAGGAGATCGAGGAGCAGGCGAAGTTTGGGCGCGGGGCCTCGGGCGCTGGCGAGGGCGGCGAAGGCGGATTCAACGTGGGCGAGGGTGAGGGTAGAGGCGGAGGGTGCGTGGCCGTAGAGGAGGTCGGCGGCGGCGGCTCCAAGGTCGCCGGTGCGGCGGTACGCCGCGGAGAGAGCGGAGGGCGTGGCCGCGGCGAGCTGGGCGACAGCTTTGGCAAGGAGGGATCCGCCGACGTTGAGGACGCGGGCATCGGTTTCGGGAAAGGGCGCGCCGGAGAGCCAGAGGGCGGCAAGGGCGGCATCTTCAACGGGCAGACCCTGGAGATAGACGGCGATGAGGGAGCGTTTTTCGAGTTTCTTAGCGGTCGCGGCGAGCGCGTCGCAGAGTTCGGCGAATGGGAGGAATAGCGACATAAACAGCGTTCAGCGTGCAGGGTACAGCGTTCAGGGAGCGACGTACAGCCGTTGCATTTGATGGGTAACCGGCTCTGTGGTGAGGCGAGCGCGGCATCTTTTGGGGCCGACGGACATCGAATCGACGTAAAATAGAAGCGATGCAGCGTTTCCCCATTGGCGTCCTTCTCTAGCGGCTCCCACCGCTCTCGCGTTGCTGCGTGTTCTTCCCAAACAACTGAGAAATTGATGATGGCCGGCTATGTGCCGGGAGGGACTTATGTTTGAGCGTTTGGAGCAGATCGAAGCGCGGTTCCAGGATCTCGGGGCGCAGATGGCCGACCCGGAGGTGCTTGCCGATCACGAGAAGTACCAGAAGATCGCGAAACAGCACCGGGATCTGGAGCCGGTGGTGGAGAAGTTTCGCGAATACCGCACCGTGAAGACGGGCATCACCGACGCGCGGTCGATGCTGAACGAGAGCGACGCGGAGATTCGCGCCATGGCACAGGAAGAATTGACGGGCTTGGAGGAGCGCGAGCCGAAGATCGAGGAAGAGCTGAAGCTGCTGCTGCTTCCGAAGGATCCAAACGATGAGAAGAACGTGGTGCTGGAGATTCGCGCGGGGACGGGCGGCGACGAGGCGAGCCTGTTTGCGGCGGAGATCTTCCGCATGTACATGCGCTTTGCGGAGCAGCACAAGTGGAAAGTGGAGTTGCTATCCTCGTCCGAGTCGTCGGTGGGCGGACTGAAGGAAGTGATCGCGATCATCGAGGGCGACAAAGTGTACTCGCAGATGAAGTACGAGAGCGGGGTGCACCGGGTGCAGCGGGTTCCGGCGACGGAGACGCAGGGGCGCGTGCACACCAGCGCGGTGACGGTGGCGGTGCTGCCGGAGGCCGAGGACGTGGACGTGAAGATCGAGGCGAAGGACATCCGCATCGACACGTTCTGCTCGTCGGGGCCGGGCGGGCAAAGCGTGAACACGACCTACTCGGCGGTGCGGATCACGCATTTGCCGACCAATACGGTGGTGAGCTGCCAGGACGAGAAATCGCAGATCAAAAACCGCGAGAAGGGCATGCGCGTGCTGCGCGCGCGGCTGTATGAGATGGAGATGGAGAAGCAGCAGCAGGCGCTGGCGAAGGAACGCAAACAGATGGTGGGCTCGGGAGACCGGAGCGAGAAGATCAGGACGTACAACTTCCCGCAGAACCGGCTGACGGACCATCGCATCGGGCTGACGATCCATCAGCTGGCGGAGATGATGGAAGGCAAGCTGCAGCCGGTGGTCGACGCGCTGATCGCGCACTTCAACGCGGAGCGGCTCAAGAGCGAGGACTAAACGCAGCGATCAGCGAACAGCGAACAGGCTTGGCGTTCCGGTGCGGACGATATCGCGGAGGAATCCATGAAGATTCGCGAGGCGAGGCTGGAGGATGCGCAGCGGATTGCGTCGGTGCATCTGGAGAGCTGGAAGACGACCTATCCCGGGATCATTCCGCAGAGTTATATCGACGGGCTGAAGGTAGAGGATGGGGTTCGGAACTGGCAGGAGCGGCTGACGCAGAGCGGCGGCCCGGCGGTCTTTGTGGCTGAGGACGAGGCGGGGATTTTCGGGTTCGCGGCGGGCGGCGCCACGATCCATGCGGTAGAGGGATTCGACGGCGAGCTGGGCGCGATTTACCTACTGGCGTCGCATCAGAAAAGAGGCGCCGGAGCAGCGCTGGTGCGGCAGGTTGCGGGCGCACTGCGGGAGCGTGAGTTCCGGAGCATGGTGGTGTGGGTGCTCAGGGCGAATCCTGCGCGCGGATTTTATGAGCGGATGGGCGGCGTGCTGGTGAGCGAGCAGGGCATTGAGATTGGCGGGGTGACGCTGCCGGAAGTGGCGTACGGGTGGAGGGATATCCGTGCGCTGATCCCCGAGGCGCCCGAATGAGGCGACGATCCTGACAACAAGAGAAATCCTGAACGGCGCCGCAGCGAGGCTGACTCCGTCGAATGCGGCGCGACGCGACGCGGAGCTGCTGCTGATGCGCGTGCTGGGGCGGGATCGGGCGTGGCTGATGACGCATCCTGATGCGGAGCTGACGGCAGAGCAGGCGGAGCGGTTCGACGCGTGGGTGGCGCGGCGGGTGCGGCAGGAGCCGGTGCAGTACATCGTGGGCGAGCAGGAGTTTTATGGGCTGATGCTTAGGGTGACGCCCGATGTGCTGATTCCGCGTCCGGAGACGGAGCATGTGGTGGAAGCCGCGATCGCGAAAGCCGGACGCGACACAGCGGTGAAGATCTGCGATGTGGGGACGGGGTCGGGAGCGATTGCGATCGCGCTGGCGAAAGAGCTGCCGCGGGCGGAGGTGACGGCGGTCGATTGTTCTGCCGCCGCTCTCGAGGTGGCGCGGCAGAACGCAGAGTTCCATGGCGTGGCAGAGCGGGTGCGATTCGTCGAATCGGATCTCTTGAAAGCGGTGCGGGGTGAGCGATTCGATGTGGTGGTGTCGAATCCACCGTATGTGGCCGAGGGTGAGGCGCTGGAGGCGCAGGTGCGCGACTGGGAGCCGCATGGGGCGCTGTTTGCAGGGCCGACGGGGCTGGAGGTGTATCGCAGGCTGATTCTGGAGGCGTGGCTGGCCCTGAACCCCGGCGGATGGCTGGTGATGGAGATTGGGCACGGGCAGCGGGAGGCGATTGAGGCCTTGCTGTCATCCCACGAAAGTTCGCCGGGCCCGGAGCCAAAGAGGGGGTGGAGCGCGGTGAGCTTTGTGGCAGACTTGCAGGGGATTTCGCGCGTTGCCATGGCGCGTCGCGTCGGCGGAGAATAGACGAATGAGCGCAACAAGTGTGGTGACAGAGAAGGCGTCGTGGATGACGCCGGATTTCGAGCAGAAGCTGGACAAACTGGCGCAGGTGGCCGTCGCGTGCGGGCTGGGGCTGAGACCCGGCCAGGAGGTGGTGATGACGGCGGGTATCGAGGCGCTGCCGCTGGTGCGGAAGATCACCGAGCATGCGTATCGGGCGGGAGCGTCGCTGGTGACCACGCTGTTTAGCGATGAAGAGACGGCGCTGCTGCGCTTTCAGTATGGGCCCGACGCGAGCTTTGACGCAGCGGCGAGCTGGTTATACGAGGGGATGGCGGCGGCGTACAGGAGTGGGGCGGCCCGGCTGGCGATCACGGGCGGTAATCCCGCGCTGTTGTCGCAGCAGGATCCGGAGAAGGTGGGGAGAGCGAACCGGGCCATGTCGAAGGCGTACCGTCCGGCGCTGGAGCTGATCACGCGGCACGACATCAACTGGACGATTGTGCCGGCGGCGACGCCGTCGTGGGCCCAGGCGATGTTTCCGGAGCTTCCGGAAGAGGAAGCGCTGAAGAAATTGTGGGCAGGGATCTTCGC
>Ga0335075_10001344_pt1 | contig 40709 bp, 33 predicted proteins | sample Lox_Sample_24_FD_206723 | JGI IMG/M metagenome (GOLD analysis project Ga0335075, IMG submission 206723) | Soil microbial communities from Loxahatchee National Wildlife Refuge, Florida, United States - Lox_Sample_2.4 | ecosystem: Environmental > Terrestrial > Soil > Wetlands | place: USA...
CGGCCCATCGACGCGGGGGCGGGGTCAGGCGTCGAAGATCTCGTTGACGTCGCCGGCGGAGACGCCGTGGACGCCTTCGATCTCGCCCAGGTCGGCGGCGAGGTCGGCGACGTGGCCGCGGCCGTGGACTTCGAGCGAGACGGCGACGTAGGCGCCCGGGTCCTCGCCGCGGTCGACGTTCACGTCGGCGACCTTGAAGTCACGCGAGGTGCAGGCCTCGAGCACCTTGCGCAGGATGCCGCGGCCGTCCTCGTAGACCACCCGCACGGCGGAGGGCGCGTAAGGCGAGGCGGGCAGGCGCCGGGCCAGCGGCGAGAGCAGGTAGACGGTGAGGAAGTAGGCGACCGTGGTGGCGATCGCCAGCCCCGGCAGCGAGGCGCCCGCGGCGGCGCCGACCGCCGCCGTCAGCCAGATTCCGGCCGCCGTGGTGAGCCCCCGCACCGAGTCCCGGCGGACGAAGATCAGCCCGGCGCCGATGAAGCCGATCCCGGAGACGATCTGGGCGGCGACCCGGGATGGGTCGAGCACGACTTCTTTCGGCACCAGGACGTCGAAGAAGCCGTACTTGGAGATCAACATGAAGAGCGCCGACCCCACCCCGACCAGGGTGTAGGTCCGCAGCCCCGCGCTTTTCTGCCGCAGCTCGCGGTCGAGCCCGATCGCCGCCGAGAGCAGCAGCGCCAGGCCGAGCCGCCAGACCAGGTCCCATTCGTCTACCGAGTGCATTTTCGACCCATCAGGTCGACAATATCGTTACATCTTTGTCACATGAACGGCGCACGGCACCGCGGTACCCGCTAACTGCCGATCGGCAGCCTCGGATTCGCGCCCCAGAAGACCAGCGTGCCGACCATGCCGATGATGTGGACGGCGACGATGTTGAAGGCCATCGACTTCGCCGTCGCCGTGCCCACCCCGACCGGGCCGCCGGAGGCGTTGTAGCCGTAGTAGCAGCCGACCAGCACGATCACGGTAGCCATCGTCATCCCCTTGGCGAGGCTGAAGACGACGTCGGTGGGGTCCTGGAACTGCCAGAAGATCAGCAGGTAGCCGCCGGAGGAGACGTCGCCGACCTGCTTGACCACCGAGAAATAGCTGGCCGTGTACATGACGCCGATCCCGACCAGGTAGATGAACGGCAGCGCGATCCAGGCCCCGAGCAGGCGCGAGGCGCAGAGGAAGGTCACCGGCGGCACCCCCATCACTTCGAGCGCGTCGATCTCCTCGTTGATCCGCATCGCGCCGATCTCGGCGACGATCCCGGTCCCCACCTTGGCCGAGAGGATGTAGCCGAAGGCATACGGAAGCGCCTCGCGGAGGTCACAGAAGGCGGAGAACAACCCGGCGTAGGACGGCACCCCCTGCGCCCGGAAGAAGTACGCCCCCTGCAGCCCGCACTGGAGCCCGAGGATAAAGACGAAGGCCCAGATGATCAGCCCCGACCCGAGGATCAGGATCCCCGCCTGCCTCAGCGTCTCGCCGAAGAAGCGCAGCGCCCGCCCGCTCCACACCAGCCCCACCACCCGCGCCCCGAAGCGCGAAATCTCCCCGAACGAATCGAGGTAACCCGCCGCCCCGGCGAGCAGCGGCAGAGGAGGGGGGCCTGAGCGAACCTCCCCGCCGCGCGTGAGTGAAGGGTCCCCTCCTCTGCCGCCCTCGCCGGCCCCGCTCCCGCCAACCCGTCCCCCGCCGGTCCGATCCATCAGCGCACCCTCCTCATCGGATCGTCTGCAGTTCCGGGTTGGTCGCCAGCAGCACCGCGGTGAACACGTAGTTGAAGGCGAAGACGCCGACCAGCGCGATCACCACCGCCTGGTTGACCGCCCGCCCGACGCCCGCCGCGCCGCCCGACGCCGTCATCCCTTTGAAGCAGCAGACGACGGCGATGATCCCGCCGAAGATCGAGCACATCAGCACCGAGGCCCAGACGTCGGTCGCCGAGGCCTGCAGGAAGAGGGTGGCGAAGAAGCCGCCGAGGCTTTCGTGGTAGATCAGCTCGGCGACGATCCCGGCGAGCAGCCCGAAGACGATCGCGAAGATGTCGAGCAGCGCCGTCACCACGACCAGGGCGAGGAAGCGCGGCACCACCAGGTTCTTGATCGGGTCGACGCCCAGCACCTGGAGGGCGTCGAGCTCCTCGCGGATCTTGCGGGCGCCGAGGTCGGCGGTGATCGCGGTGCCGGCGACGCCGCCGACGACCACCGCGGTGACGATCGGGCCGATCCAGCGGATCGCGGTGAGGACGAAGAAGCCGCCGAGCCGGTCGAGCGCGCCGAAGACGTGCAGCGGCCCCGCCGCCTGCAGCCCGGGGGCGCCGAGGTTGAGGGCGAAGGTCGAGATCAGCAGCGGCATCCAGCAGAGGCGCAGGGTGAAGGCGAACTGCTCGACCAGCTCCTCCCCGTACGGGTAGGGCGGCCGCAGCGCCGACCAGATCGTCCGGGCGGTGAGGACGACCATGCTCCCCACCACCTCGAACAGCGGGGCCAGCCGGCCCCCGACCCGAGCTACCGCTTCGCCCGCCACCAGCCCATCGCGCGGGCCAGCGGCCCGGCCTCCTCGGCGCCGCCGGTGCCGCCCGCCTCGCCGACCCGGCGGCGGGCCTCCTCGCGGGCGCGGCGCTCGGCGGCGCGGCGCGCCTCCGACAGCTGCGCGACGAGGGTGTCGCGGGTCTGCTCGAGCTCCTCCACCCCGGCCACGTGGGCGGTGGTGACGCGCGGCGCGGTGGGCATGTCGAGCGGCACGTCGCGGGCGTAGGCGGCGAGCTCGGACTCGAGCACGCCGATCTGGCGGCGCAGCTCGCGGCGGACGCCGATCGCTTCGGCCTCGGCCGGGTCGATCGCGGGCGGTGGGGTGGCGGCTCCGCCGGGCGTGGCGGCGGAGCCAGGAGGACCGGGGATCTCGGCGCAGACGAGGGCGACCTCGGCGAGCTCGCGGGCGCCGAGCCCGGCGGCGGCGGCCTTGCGGATCGCCTCGGCGGCGATCTCCTCCAGCTCCGGGGCGGCGCGGACCTCGGCGGCGACGAAGGTGCCGCGCCCCTGGTGGCTGACCACGAGGCCGGTCGCTTCGAGGCCGGCGTAGACGGCCCGGACCGTGTTCAGGTTGACCCCCGCCCAGTCGGCCAGGCGGCGGACGCTGGGCAGGCGCTCGCCGGCGGGCAGCCGGCCGGTGGCGATCAGGGCGCGGAGGCGCAGCGTGAGCTGGAGGCCGACCGGCAGCTCGTCGTCGGGGTCGACCGCGAAGGGATTGGAGGCATCCGGAGTCTGGACCAGCTGTGCCACTGTTCCATCACAGTAGCACTCAGGTGTGCGTCAGCACAAACAGTCGCGTAAATCCCCTATTCGCAGCTGGGGCGTCGGCCTTCCGGGATTTCGTGGAGCTTGCCGTGGGAGTCGACGGCGAAGCCCATCGGGCTCGGCGTCGACGGGGTCTTGACCCGGGCGCCGTCGACGAAGACCTCGACCGCGCCGTTGCCGAAGGCGGCGGTGTAGGAGCGGGCGTGGAAGGGGCCGGCGGTTTCGCCGGCGGCGAGGGTGGCGCCGTCGAGGAGCCGCCTGCCCTTGCCGTCGAGGACGCAGGCCCACACTTCCGCCGTCGGTTCGATCTTCAGGCTGACGGAGGAGCCCTTGCCGGCCCCCTTGGCGCCCGCCCCGTTCTTGGCGCCGCCGGCCCCCTTGCCGGCGCCGCCGTTCCCGCCGCCCTTGCCGTGGGCGCCCTTCGCGGCGCCGCCCTTGCCGCCCGCGCCGCCGTTCGCCCCCTGCTTCCCGCCGCCGCCACCCGAGGCCAGCAGGACGATCACCACGATCACCGCCACCAGGACCGCGATCCCGCCGACCCAGGCGTAGACGCCCTGCCGGGCGCGCCGGCGGCGCAGCGCCTCGGCCCGCCGCGAGGTGGTCCGGGCGAAGGGCGAGGTAGGCGCGTCGCCGGGCCCGCCGCTCGCACCCCGCTGCCGCCGGTACTCGGCGACCAGCGGCTCGGGGTCGACGGCGAGGAACTGCGCGTACTTGCGGATGAAGGAGCGCACGTAGAACTCCTCCGGCAGCGCGTCCCAGTCTTCCTGCTCGATCGCGCGCAGGTAGCGGGGGCGGATCCCCGTCGCCGCGTGGACCTGGTCGAGGTCCACCCCGCGCCGCGTCCGCGCCTCGGACAGGGTGTCGCCGATTACACCCACGGTCCCATTGTGCAGAGTCTCGTCACGATCGAGGTTGATTTTGCGCAAATGGCAAGGCGCCGCCCCGGCCGCCCCGGCGACCCGGTGACGCCGCGAGCCACACCCGGTCGCCCACCCCGCGGAGCCTCAGACGCCGATCGGGACGCGCGGCGAGTCGCCCGCCTCGACCGGCGGCGGGTCGACCGCGAGGCCGTCCTCGGAGACGTCGCGCACCCTCGACATCCGCGAGGGGATCAGCCAGAGCACCCCGGCGATGCCGCCGACGGCGGCGATCCACATCGTCGGCCGCAGCCCGATCGCCCCGGCCAGGAGCCCGCCGCCGAGCGCGCCGAGCGGCCGCACCCCCCAGTTGACGAAGAGGATCGCCCCCCAGATCCGCGAGCGCAGGCCGTCCGGCATCACCGCCGCCTGCACCGAGGCGAGGCCGACCTCGAGGATCATCACGCCGACCCCGGAGCCGAACTCGGCGACCGTGAGGAGCACCCAGGAGAGCGCCGGCGGCCCCGGCGAGAGCGGCACCAGGATCAGCGGCAGCGGCGCCAGCACGAAGGAGAAGATCAGCGCCCTGCCGAGGCCGATCCGGGCGTTCAGGCGCCGCGCGCAGGCGGTGCCGAGGATGCTGCCGACGGCGCCGACGCCGAGCGCGATCCCGATCGCCCCCGAGCCGAGCCCGAGCTCACGGGTGGCGAAGAGGACCAGCAGCGCCCAGAAGGCGGTGTTGAAGATGTTGAAGGTCGCGGTGCCGAACAGCGAGGCGCGCAGGAGCGGGGTGCGGCGGATGAAGCGGATGCCGGCGGCGAGGTCGCCGTCGGCGGGCGCCGCGGGAGGCTCGGGCACGTCGGCGCGGCGGACGAAGAGCGCCGAGAAGAGGAAGGTGACCGCGTCGACCGCGATCGCCACCGGCGCGGTCAGCGCCGCGACGAGGAGCCCGCCGAGGGTTTTGCCGCCGACGATCGAGACCGAGCGGCTGCCGATCAGCAGCGAGTTCGCCTCGACGTACTCGGCGGGCTTGACCAGCGAGGTGAAGACGGTCTGTTCGGAGACCATGAAGAGCGTGCCGAGGGTGCCGGTGCCGAAGGCGGCGACGTAGAGGACCGGCATCGTCAGGACGCCGAGGACGCTCGCCAGCGGGATGCCGAAGAGGATCGCGGCGCGGCCGAGGTCGGCGCCGATCAGGATCGCCCGGCGGCTGCGGCGGCGGTCGGCCCAGGCGCCGAAGGCGAAGGCGAAGAGCAGGTTCGGCACCAGCTCGACCGCCCCCAGGAGGCCCATCTGCTCGGCGTCCGCGTCGAGCGTGAGGACGGCGAGCAGCGGGATCGCGAGCAGCGCGATCTGGTCGCCGAAGAGGGAGATCGTCTGCCCGGTCCAGTAGTCGCGGAACGGCCGGTTGACGCGCAGCAGGCGGGGGACGCGGCGGCGCATCAGGCCGCCGGCCCCTCGTCGTCGAGCGGGAAGCCGAGCTGGATCAGGTTGACGGCGCGCGCCTCCTCGGGCCGGTCGGCCGGGTCGGTGAGACGGCGCGCGAAGGGCTCAAGCAGCTCGCCGATGCGCCGGTTCAGGTCCTCCAGCTCGGCCGGGGTCGCGTAGATCAGCTGGTCGCCGAGGACTGCCGCTTCGGCCCACTCCGCGGTCTCCCGCGTGCGCCGCTCGACCCAGCCGAGCGCCTCCTCGAACCAGCGCTCGAGCACCACCCGGGTGAGCATGTCGCCGGCGTCGTCGGGCTCGCCGCCCGGCCTGCGCGTCGCCCATTCGTGGCCCATCGCGGTCGCCTGCCAGGGCCGCTCCCGCCCGCGCCCGCCGCCCGCTTCCTCGACCAGCCCGTACTTGGCCAGCAGCCGCAGGTGGAACGAGCAGGCCGCCGGGCTCTCGCCGATCCGCTCCCCGGCCTGGGTGGCGGTCAGCGGCCCCGCCCGGCGCAGCTCACCCAGCAGCTTCAGCCGGGTCGGATGCGCTACCGCGCGCAGCGTCCGCGGATCGGTCAGCTGTACGACTGCCTCCGGCATCCATCGAAAGGTACCTTTCGAAAGGTTCCTTTTCAAGAAGAACCGAAATGTTTACGCCGCATCCTCCGCGCTGCGCGGCGCGCCCTACAGCCCGACCGGATGGCGGACGACGAAGCCCTTGCCGAGGAACGGTTCGGCGTGCCAGCGCGGCCCGGTGACCCCGGGCGGGTCGCCGCCGGTGTCCCAGCGCAGCCCGGCGACGGTCATGTAGACGTGTTCCTTGTTGGCGTAGATCGTGATCCAGGCGCCGGGGCCCGGTTCGCCCCAGGTCATGAACGAGCCGGAGACCAGCGGCGCTTCCAGCAGCTTGCCGCCGTGCAGGGCGTAGCTGACCGAGCCGGAGCAGTCATACCCCTTGTCCCACCAGCGGGCGTGCCCGCCGCCCCATATATATGGAGTGGCGCGGATCCGGTTGGCGGCGGCGATCACCCGCTTGACCACGGCGGGCGCCGCGGCCGGGGCGATCGCCCGTTCCCCGGCCAGGGTGGCGGTGGCGCCGGGGACGGTAGGGGTGGGAGCGGGCACCGGCACGCCGCTCGGCGCACTCACCCCGGGGATTTCGGTTTCCGCCGCCGAGGCCGGGATCGACGGCGTTTCCACCGTTTCGCCGGCGTAGCGGGCGCGGAGGCCGCCGGAGTCGGCGTGGGCGGCCGGGGCGACCAGCAGGGAAAGCGCCACCACCAGGGGAGCGAAGCCAGCCGCACGCGGTCGCCTTGAGAAGAAGCTCACCAGAGGGTTTTCGGCCCGCCGCCGGGAGCCCGAAATTTTGCACGTCGACGCCCAAGGGCGAATTCCTTCCCCGGGATCGATCGCCCCGATCGTGCAGAATCCCGGCGGTGCGCCGGCTCTCGCTGATCCTCGCCCTGCTCGCCCTCGGCGGCGGCTTCGGGGCCGCCTCCGCCCAGGCCTCGCCCTGGACGCTGACCAACCTCAACCTCGGCGACGGGGAAACGATCTTCGGCATGCACTGCGAAGCGAGCGGCTTCTGCGTCGGGGTCGGCCAGGAAGGCGTGCTGATCCAGTCGACCGCGCCGACCGCGGGCGCCGCGGCCTGGACGGTCGGCCACGTGACCCCGGCCGAAGGCCTGGCCTCGAACCTGCGCGGGATCTCCTGCCCGACCGCCACCCTCTGCGTCGCCGTCGACTTCAGCGGCGGCGTCTGGACCACCACCAGCCCGGGCCTCGGGGCGGCCGCCTGGACGCCGACGAAGATCCCCAAGGCGAAGTCGCTCTTCGGCGTCAGCTGCCCGACCGAAAGCCAGTGCGTGCTGGTCGGCAGCGCCGGCCTCGTCGTCACCTCCGCCAATCCCACCGGCGGCGCCTCCGCCTGGACCCGGACGACGCTCGCCGGCGGCCCGCCGCTGCGCGCGATCACCTGCACCGGGGCGCTCTGCGTGGCGAGCGCCTTCAACGGCGAAATCTGGACCACCAAGGCGCCGGCGGGCGGGGCCGCGGCCTGGACCGCGGCCGGCCAGCCGGCGGGCGAACAGCCGATGCTCGGGCTGACCTGCCAGAGCGAAGCGCTCTGCGTCGCCGGCGTCGAAGGCGCGGTCCTCGTCAGCACCGCCCCGACCGCGGGCCTCGCCGCCTGGCCGGTGGCGCCGCTCTCCCGGCGCTTCCAGATTGTCGACGCCTCCTGCCCGACCGCGGCGCTCTGCGTCCTCTCCTCCAACAACGGCGAAGTGACCGCCGCGACCAACCCGCTCGGCGGCTCCGCGGCCTGGCTCACCGAACACCTGATCAAGGGCGTCACCAACGCCCTCTTCGGCCTCTCCTGCCCGAGCGAAACGCTCTGCGTCGCGGCGGGCAAATTCGGCCAGATCCTCACCTCGACCCAGCCCGCCGCGACCGGGCTGCCGGAACCGCCGCCCCCTCCCCCGCCACCCACCACCGTGCTCAGCCACGCGCCGCGGAAGCTGATCCGCCTCGCCGTGCGCGCCCCGGCGCCGACCGTCGCCTTCCGCTTCAAGGGCAACGGCACCGGCCCCTTCTGGTTCCGCTGCAAGCTCGACTCGAAGCCGGGCGCGATCTGCGCGGCGCCGCGCAAGTTCCGCGTCGGGGTCGGCAACCACGCCTTCCGCGTGCGCGCCTTCGGCGCCGGTGGCGGTGCCGCCACCCAGCTCGTCTACCGCTTCAAGGTCGAACGGGCGAAGCCCAAACCGCGGCCGAAGCCGAAGTCCAAGTCGAAGAAGCCGACCCGGACGAGCCGCTCGAGCTGATCGGCGCGCGGGCGCCGCGCCTCAGGCGCGCGGCTCCACCAGCGGACCGTAGGCGTCGGGCCTGCGGGTCCGCAGGAACGGGAACAGCTCCAGCCAGTCGCGGCACTGGCCGACGTCGAGGTCGGCCACCAGCACGCATGGCCGATCCCGCGGCGCCTGCACGAGGACGCGCCCGTAGGGGTCGGAGATGAACGAGGAGCCGTAGAAGGTCAGCTCGCCCTCGCTGCCGACCCGGTTCACGGCGGCCATGAAGGTGGCGTTGGCGATGCCGTTGGCGCGGATCACCGTCTCCCACAGCGGCCGCGTGTCGAACTCGGGGTGGTCGGGCTCCGAGCCGATCGCGGTCGGGTAGACGATCAGGTCGGCGCCGCGCAGCGCGTAGGCCCGGGCCAGCTCCGGGAACCACTGGTCCCAGCAGGTCGGGAAGCCGATCCCCGCCCCGTCGACGTCGACCACCGGGAACGCGTCCGCGCCGCCGGGCCCGGGCTCGAAGTAGCGGTCCTCGTGGTAGCCGGCGGTGACCGGGATGTGGAGCTTGCGCGTCCGGGCGAGAAGCTCGCCGCCGGGGGTCGCGACGATCGCCGTGTTGTACCCGAGGCCGGCCGCCGCGGGCGGCGCCTCGTAGAGGGAGGCGTGGACGAGCGCCCCGGTGGCCGCGGCCATCGCCGCCGCGAAGCGCCGGGTCGGCCCGTCCTCCACCGACTCGGGGGCGACGCCCGCCGCCGCCGCGCCCGCCGGGTCCGAGGCGAAGTACGGCGAGAGGGTCAGCTCCGGCAGGCAGACGAGCCGCGCCCCGGCCCGGGCCGCCAGCCGGATGCCTTCCTCGAGCGCCGCGCGGTGCTCGTCGGGGTCGGGATGCCAGCGGTGCTGGACGAGCCCGATCCGGAGCGTCGGCCCGCTCACCCCGGTGGGGGCGAGCGAGGGCGGCGTGCCCGCGCCGACGATCACCTCGATCGGGCTCAACGGCCCTCGCCCCGGGCGCCCTTCTCGACCCGGTCGGCCGGGTGGGCGTTGCTTTCCCCGGCCACCGGCCAGCCGTCGTCGTACTCGGGGACCTCCCACTCGTAGCCGAACTTGGCGATCCGCAGGACGCTGAAGGTTTCGGTGTCGGCGACGCCGTCGAGTTCGCCGACCGAGCCGAGCAGGAACTCCGCCATGTGGTGGCGGCTGCCGACGAAGGCCTCGACCAGGAGGTCCCACGGGCCGGTGGTGAGCGCGAGGTAGCGGACCTCGGGCATCGCCTTGATCTTCTCGGCGACCTCGTGCATGCGCCGCCGCTCGGTCTTGACGCCGACGTAGATGCAGTCGTTCAGGTCGACCCCGTCGGGCTCGATCACCGGGACCACGCGCAGGCCGGCGCGATCCTTCAGGCGGTCGAGGCGACGCTGGACCGTGTTCTGCGCGATCCCCACCCGGCGCGCGATCTCCGCGTTCTGCATTCGGCCGTCCTCGCGCAGGCAGGCGAGGATCTCGCGATCCACCTCGTCGATTCGCGAGGATTTCGAAACGGCTTCATCCATGGTGCTTGGCGTTGGCGTAGAGCATCTGTGACAGGGCCTCCCAGATCAGCCGCGCGGTGATGCCGCTCGGGTCGTAGACGGGTGCGAGCTCGACGTTGTCGACGGCGGTCAGGCCGCGCTCGCCGATCATCTGACTGATCTCGATGATCTCGTGACTGGTGAATCCTCCCGGCTCGGGGCCGGTGGTGCCAGGCGCGGCGGCGGAGTCGATCGAATCGGTGTCGAGCGTGACGTAGACCCCGTCGACCCCGTCCCAGACCCGGTCGAGGACGGTGCGCACGGTCTCGATCACGCCTTCCCGGCGGAGCTGCGACATCGGGTGGACCGGGATGCCGCGCTCGCGCACCTCCTCCCACCAGGCAGGCACGTTGATCGTGCCGCGGACGCCGATCACGGCCATGTTCTCGACCGCCAGGTTGGGCAGCTCGGAGGCGCGCACCAGGCCGCTGCAGTTGGTGGACGCCTGGCCGCCGAGCTCGGGCCCCGCGTCGAGGTGGGCGTCGATCTGGATGTAGCCCATCTTCCGCTCCGGCCCGAGGTGGCGGCTCAGCGCCCGGGCCCCGGGGATGCACAGCGAGTGGTCACCGCCGATCGCGATCGGGATCGTCCCCGCCGCGAGGATCGCGTGGATCCGCTCCTCGACCAGCGCGTGGGTCGCCTCGGCGTTGCCCACCGCCACCGGGCTGTCGCCGCAGTCGACCAGGTCATAGGCGTCGAAGAGGTCGATGTCCCACTCGAACGACCAGGGAAAGCACATGTTCGAGGCGATCCGCAGGGCGCGCGGGCCGTTGGCCGAGCCCGGCCGCTCGATCGCCGCGTTGCCGCCCTCGAAGGGCACCCCGAGGAACGCCGCGCCGGGAGCGCGCTCGGCGATCCGCTCGACGGGCACGTGGGGAGCGCCGAGGAAGGAGATGACCCCGCTCGCGATCGCGGCGAAGTCGGTCTGCGTCTGTGAGGAGGAGGTCAATGGTGCCCTTTCTGGTCGAATGTCCCGATGTAAGCGTCGACGACCCGGGGGTCCCGGCGGACCGCCTCCGGATCGCCCTCGGCGAGCGTCACGCCGTCGTTGAGGACGTGCACCCGGTCGCAGATCTGGAGGATCAGGTGCAGGTCGTGGTCGACGATCAGCACGCCGCAGCCGCTGTCGGAGACGACCTGGCGCAGGGCGCCCAACAGGTCCTCGGTCTCGGCTTCGTTCATCCCCGCGGCGGGCTCGTCGAGGAGCAGGAAGCGCGGCCGGCCCGCCATCGCGCGGGCGATCTCGACCCGTCGCTGCAGCCCGTAGGCGAGCTCCAGGCCGAGGCGGTCGCGATGTCCCGCGAGGCCGAACCGCCGCAGCTGGTCGTCGATCCGCTCGTCGACCGGCAGCCCCTTGGCGATCGCGCCGAGCGCCACGGTCTCGGTGACGGTGAAGCCCTCGAAGAGCCGTACCTGCTGGAAGGTGCGGCCGACGCCGAGCCGGGCGAAGCGGGCGGCGGCGGCGCCGGTGGCGTCGGTCGCGCCGACCTTCACCCTGCCCGCCGAGGGCTTGAGGACGCCGCTGGCGATCCCCAGCAGGGTCGTCTTGCCGCTGCCGTTCGGGCCGATCAGGCCGACCACCTCGCCGGGGGCCACCGACAGGCTGACGTCGGCGAGCGCCGCCAGGCCCCGGTAGTGCTTGCCCACCCCTTCCATCGCCAGCGTGTCGCTCATGAGCCCACCCGCCGCCGCGGCCGCAGCCGCGCCAGCGCCTCGGGAAGCTCGGCGGCCGGGATCAGCCCGCGCGGGCGCCGGTAGAGCAGGACCAGGATGCCGATCGAGACGACGATCTGCGAGAGGCCGACGAGGCCGCTCGATTCCTCGATCCGCCGCGTGACTTCGAAGGCGACCGTGAGGACGGCGACGCCGACCACGGTCCCGGTGACCGAGAAGAGGCCGCCGACCACCAGCGCCGCGAGGATGCTGAAGGTCAGTTCGAGCCCGAACTCTTCCGGCGTGAAGGCGATCGCCGACCCGGCCCAGAGGGCGCCGCCGAGGCCGACCAGCGCCCCGGCCAGGGTCCAGGCGATCCAGCGCAGGCGGACGATCCGCACGCCGAGCGACTTCGCCGCGACCACCGAGGACCGACTCGCCCGCAACTGCAGCCCGGTCTTCGAGCGGGCGAAGAACTGGCCGACGAAGATCACCAGCAGGGCGACGCCGAACGCCAGCCACATCGTCGTCTTCTGGGGGATGCCGTAGACGCCCTGGGCGCCGCCGGTGTACTTCGAGGCGGAGTCGAAGACGACGCCGAAGATGAGCAGGAGCGAGAGCGTCGCCATCGACATCGCGTCCTCCGACATCCGCGCGAAGACCAGGCCGAGGACCCCGGCCACCAAGGCGCCGGCGACCAGGCCGCAGAGCAGGGCGAGGCCGAAGGGGAGGTGGCGTCGAGCACGAACCGCGGCAGCCCCGGGGCGATGCTCGACTTGATCGCGGGCGAGACGACGAGCAGCGCGCCGACGTAGGCGCCGACCCCCATGAAGGCGACGTGGCCGAAGCTCATGATGCCGCTCGGGCCCGAGAACGCCTGGATCGACAGCGCCAGGACCAGGGTGACGAAGAAGGAGAGCACCGTGCGCTCGTCGGCCGGCGACAGCAGCGTCACCCCGACCAGGGCGACGATCGCCAGCGGCACGGCGAACATCGCCACGGCCAGCAGCGAGCTGCGGGTGGCGTGCTTCATCAGCGCTCCTCCGCCGCCTGCTGGAGGATGCCCTGCGGCCGGAAGTAGAGGATCGCGATCACCAGGGCGAGGCTGAAGGCGGGCGCGTAGCTGGCCAGGCCAGTCGGCAGCGCCGCGTCGAAGGCGACCTGCAGGGCGCCGTAGATGAAGCCGCCGACCACCGCGCCGGTCAGCGAGCCGACGCCGCCGATCACGGTCCCGATCAGCGCCGCGATCACCGGCTGGAAGCCCATCGAGGGAGAGACCGTGCCGACGCGGGCGACGTCGAAGATCGAGGCGAGGCCGGCGAGCAGCCCGGAGATTCCGAACGCGGTGGCGATCACGCGGTTGGCGGGGACGCCGACGAGGCGGGCGATCTGGAAGTCCTGGGCCGCGGCCAGCATCCCGAGGCCCTGGGTGGTCCGGCGCAGGAAGATCGAGAGGCCGATCAGGGCGAGGGCGGTGCTGGCCATGGTGATGATCTGCAGCCAGCCGATCGTCGCCCCGCCGACGTGGATGACGTCGTCGAAGAACGAGGGCACCGGCAGGGCGAGCTGGCGCGGCGAGACGAAGGCGCGGAGCGAGTTCTGGATCACGACGCTGAGCGCGAAGCTCGCGAACAGGAGGGTGGCGAAGCCGGCGCCGCGCAGGGGGCGGAAGGCGACCCGCTCCATCGCCACGCCGGCGGCGCCGGCCGCCGCCAGGGCGACGACCACCTGCACCCCGAACGGCAGGCCCAGCTTGTAGGCCCCGTACATCGCGTAGGCCCCCAGGGTGAGCAGTTCGCCGTGGGCGAAGTTGACCATGCCGAGGATCGCCAGGACCATCGCCAGCCCGAGCGCGAGCAGGGCGTAGGTCGAGCCGAGGCTGAGCGCGTTGACGACCTGCTGGACGACTTCGGTCACCGGTCCGCCTCCGACCCCAGGTAGAGCGCCGCGAGGTCGGTCTTCTCCATCACCTCGGCGGCGCTCCCGGCGGCCGCGATCCGGCCCTGGACGAGGACGTAGGCACGCGAGGCGATCTCCAGCGCGGCGGCGACGTTCTGCTCGACCAGCAGCATCGTCATGCCTTCCTGGTTCAGCCGCCGCAGCAGCTCGAAGATCTGCTCGACGATCCGCGGCGCCAGCCCCAGCGAGGGCTCGTCGAGCAGCAGCACCTGCGGATCGGCCATCAGCGCCCGTCCGATCGCGAGCATCTGCTGCTCGCCGCCGGAGAGGTCCCCGGCCGAGACGTGGATCCTCTCGCGCAGGCGCGGGAAGAGCTCCAGGACCTCGGCGATCTTGGCGCTCACGGCGCCGCGGTCGGCGAGCGGCATGCCGCCGAGCCGCAGGTTCTCCTCGACCGTCAGCCGGGCGAAGACCCGCCGCCCCTCCGGCGAGAGGGCGACCCCGGAGCGGACGACGCGCTCCGGGCGCATGCCGCTCAGCCTCACGTCGTCGACCCAGACCTCGCCGGCCGCCGCCGGGACCAGGCCGACGATCGCGCCGAGGGTGCTGGTCTTGCCGGCGCCGTTGGCGCCGACGAAGGCGATCAGCTCACCGGGCTCGGCGTGGAAGGAGACCTCGCGGACGGCGGCGACGTTGCCGTAGCTGACGCTCAGCCCCTCGACCTTGAGAGCGGCTCCGCCCACGTCAGCGAACGGGCGGCGGGACGAACGAGGGGAGGATCTTTTCGGCGAGCTTGAACTGCCCGTCGTCGAGTTCGACCAGCGAGATTTCGGCGTTTTCGATCGAGTGGGTGGCGGCGCCGATCTTCGCGTTTTCCGCCGCCACGAAGGTCGACGGCGGCAGCTTGGCGAACTCGCCCAGGATCGCTTCGGGTTCGGTCGAGCCGGCCATTTCGGCGGCTTTCACCACCGCGTAGACCTGGTCGCGCCCGGCCGCCTCGTAGAGCGGCGTGCTCACCGCCTTGCCCGTCTTCGCCTTGTATTCCTTCTGGAACTTTTCCAGCGGCGAGCCGTTGCCGGCGAAGGCGTAGGGAGAGGCGACCATCCCGTTCGCCGCCGATCCGGCGGAGGTCGCGAATTCATCCAGGTAGTTCGCGTCCGAGCTCAGGTAGGGGATCGTCACCCCGGCCTGCCGGAGCTGCTTGACGAAGGCCACCGAGTCGGGCACGAACATCGGCGAGTAGACCGCTTCCGGTTCCGGCGAGACCCCTTTCAGGGTGGTGATCAGCGCCGAGTAGTCGGTCTGACCGAGGTGGAACTGGCCGGTGCCGACCACCTTGCCGCCGCAGGACTTCTCGAAGGCCTGTTCGAAGTAGACCGGCAGGTTCTTGGAGTAGGCGAAATCCTGCGAGGCGAAGGTGTAGGCCGTCTTGTAGCCCTGCTTGCAGGCGTACTGCGCCGAGGCGGCCGCCTGGATGTTGTCGGTGACCACCAGGTCGGCCGTGTGGTCGCCCGTTTCTTCGGGGAAGGTCGGGTAGGTGTTCAGCGCGCCGAGGGCGATCCCGCCCGCTTCGTTGACCAGGGTCGCGGCGGCGGTGCGGCCGCTGCCGGTTCCGATCACGTTGATTTCGTAGCCTTCGTCGAGCAGGTTCTGGGTCTGCGAGACGGTCAGCGGCGACTTGTTTTCGTTGTCGGCGGTGGAGAGTTCGACCTGGTAGGGCCCGCCGCTCGCGTTGATCTGTTCGGCGGCGAATTCCAGCCCTTCGCGGAGCGGCACGTCGTAGGCGGCCAACAGGCTCGAGAAGTCTCCCGAGAACCCGATCTTGATCGTGCCGCCGGCGCTCGATCCGCCGCCGCCCGATCCCGTTTCACCCCCGCTCGAGCCGCCCGACCCCCCGCCGCATCCCACCAGCAGACCGACGATCGCGAACAGCAGCACCGCGAAACCCACACGCTTGGTCATATTTCCTCTCTTCCCCGGAATTGCGGCAGCTTATACCAGAATTCCGAGAAAGAAGGAAGAAGTTGCCATATCTGGCGACTATGTGGAAGAAACTGCTGCCGTCAGGCGGTCTGGCGTCAGACGAACCGCTTCACGAAGTCCAGCGCGGTGTCGCAGGAGCGGCGCCAGGTGTGGTCGATGGTCAGCCCGTGGCTTGCCCCGTCGAGCACGGTCAGCTCGGTCACCGCCTCGTTCTTCTCCTGCTTCTTGAAGATCGCCTCGTTGATCGCCTTCGGCGAGACGTGGTCGCTCGACCCGTAGACGATCAGCAGCGGCCCGCGGTCGGGGTTCTTGTGGTCGACCTTCGCCTCGGTCCAGGGGTTGAGGTTGGCGCTCGCCGCCTGGAACAGCGGCACGCCCGCGCCCGGGACGGCGAATTCGTTGTAGATCTCCATCGCCTCCTCCTCGGAGACCGTGTTGGCGAAGGCGTAGCGGAACTGGTCGAAGGTGAGCGGGATCGCCCGCCCCCGGTTGGCCGGGTTGCCGAGCACCGGTCGGCTCGACTTCAGCGCGGAGATCGGCAACGGCAGGATGCCGCGGAAGGGCGCCGAGTCGAAGGCCACCGTCGCCGCCGCGAGGCCGCGGCCCGCGAGCACCTGCGCGAGCAGGCCGCCGAAGGAGTGGCCGATCACCGCGGGCTCCTGGTCGAGCCCGCCGATCACCTCCTCGAAGTGGTCGGCGATCTGGCCGATCGACTTGTGGGCGAAGGCCTCCGGGTGCTCCCGCGCCGCGGCTACCGTCTCCGGGTCGTCGGGCCAGCCCGGGGTCAGGGTGACGTACCCCGCTCGCCTGAAGACCGCCGCCCAGCGGTCCCAGCTGCTCGGCAGGAGCCACAGCCCGTGGACGAAGACCACCGGCTGCTTCCCGGTCGCGTTGGCCTTCCGCACCTGCTCGGCCTCGTGCTCGGTGATCGTCTTCGCTGCGGGCACCGTGCGCCTTTCACAACGCCGTTCTCGTCGTCTGGTGACTTGAGGTCGCCAGGGCGACCCTAACCGACCAGACGGCCCGTGGCGAGGGTTGCGGGGGCGCGGTCGTCGGGCCATCGGCCTTGGACGGAGGCTTCGGCCTCGAAGCGGTAGCCGAGGCGGTGATGGGTGTGGAGGTAGGTCCAGCCGGGTGAGAGCGTCCTCAGCTTGCGCCGCAGTTTGAGGACGTAGACGTCGACGGAGCGCTCGCCCCAGGGCATCGCGTATCCCCACACGCGCCGGTAGATCGTCTCCCGCTCGAGCGGCAGGGCCGCCTCGGTCATGAACAGGCGCAACAGCTCGAACTCGCGCGGCGAGAGGTCGACGATCCGCCCGCCGATGCGGGCGAGGTGGGCGCTCGGGCGCAGCTCGATCTCCCCCGCCACCAGGTCGACGCCCTCCTCGACGGTCGTCCGCCGGCCGCGGCTCCGCGAGACCCGCTCGATCCGCACCATCAGCTCGGTCAGGTCGCAGGGCTTGGTCACCCAGTCCTCGGCGCCGAGGCGCAGGCCGCGGACCCGCTCGCCGACCGAGGAGGGGCCGGTGCAGATGACCAGCGGGATCTCCGGCACGCTCTCGCAGAGCAGGCCGAGGCGCTCCCAGCCGCGGGCGACGAGCTCCGCCGGGTCGAGCAGCAAGGTGTTCACCTTCGCCCCGCGGACGCCCAACGGGTCGTGCCTCGCCGGCGACAGGGCGCGGACCTCCCAGCCCTGGGCCCGACAGCGCTGCTCCAGCGCGGCGACGAAGGTCGGGTCGCGGTCGACCACCGCGAGGCGGATCCGCGCGTGGCCGAGGTCGTCGCTCACGAGCGCGAGGAGATGTCGCGGGGTTTGCCCTGGTAGCCCTTCGCGTAGGCGCAGCGGAAGTTCTCCGGTTCGGAGACCGGCCGGCCGCCCGCGAAGCCGCCGGCGTTGTGGTTGTCGAACACCGTGACGTAGTCGAGCGAGCTCGGGAACGGGTCGGCGGGCGCCGGCAAGGGGTCCGGTTCGCCGGTGGCGGTCGCCCCGCGGGCGCCGTTCGTCACCCCCTCCGAGCCCGCCGCGGCGCCGCCGGCGGTGGTGGTGAAGAGGTCCGCCGCCATCTCCCGTTCGTCCTTGATCCCGTTGCGGGCTTCGGGGAATTCGGTCGTCGCCGAGGTGCCCGGGTCGTCGTCGAGCGTGCTCTTCAGGGCGGCCTTCGGCGCCGCCCCGATCAGCTGCGCGGCGGTCGGCAGCCAGCCGCCTTCGGCGGCGCACCTCTGGGTCGCGTAGGCGTAGTCGTTCTTGCCCACGTCGGCGGCCGGGATCTTGTAGGTCGAGCCTTCCAGGCACCAGGAGCCCATGTCGACCGCGCCCGAGATCGGGCAGGCGAGGCTCAGCTTCTGCCTCGTGGCGCCGCCGAGGCGCCGCGCGTTCTTGGCGCTCGACACGGTCGGCAGCACCGCCTGCGGCAGCTTGCCCTTCGCGTTCAGGTGCGCCACCGGCCGCCGGTCGCGCCCGCCGGCGGCGGGGTGCCCGCCCCGGCCGGGCCTGCCCTGGCTGGCCGCCATCCCGGTCATCGCCATCACCAGCGCCCCGACCGAGACCAGCAGCGCGGCGCCGGCCAGAAGTCGAGGGACCGGGTCGGGACGGAGAGCGCGGTGCTCGGGTGCGGGACGGTTCACTGGTACCTCCTCAGGGACGCGGTTGCGAGCGGGGCTTGGCGACGGCCGACGATCAGCCCGGCCCCGGAGAGCGAGGCGAGGCCGACCATCAGGGCGATGACGAGCGGGAAGCCGAGGCCGAGGCCGGACGAGGGCGTCGTGGCCGGCGCCAGCAGGTCACGGTGGGCGACCGCGTGGTGGACCATCTCGATCGCGGTCTCGTCTTCGTCTTCGGGGTTCGGCGAGGTGACCGGCTGGGTGACCGGCGAGGTCCCCGAGGGCGGCGTCGTCTGCGCCGCCGGCGGCGGGGGCGGCGGCACGATCACCGCCAGCGGGGCGATGCTGGTGGGCGGCATCGGCAGCGGGGCCGCGAGCGGCGCCGGCGGCAGCGGCGCCGGGTGCTTGGCCGGCGGCGCGACGATCGGGGTCGGCGGCGCCACCGGGGCCGGGGCGGCGGGCGCGGGCGCGGGCGGCACCGGGATCGCCGGCCGCGGTTGGCGCGGGGTGGGTTCCGGTTCGCCGAATTCGAACGGTTCCAGCGGCACCGACTGGGCCGGCCGCGGCGGATTGCGCAGCGGGACGGTGCCGCAGGGGCGGCGCACCCGGCCCGGCTGCACCGTCACCCGCATCGAGTAGGCGAGCCCGCCGGTTTCCACCGTCACCGTCGTCGTCCCGGCGTTGTAGGCGCAGAGGACGCCGCTGCTCGAGTCGGCCACCGGGTCGCCGGACTTGTCCAGCAGCAGCTGGCGCGGGTCGGCCGAGGTCGGGTCGCGGGCGACGAAGTCGGCGATGTCCGGAGCCGAGGAGGTGAAGTGGTATTCGGGTTCGATCCGGCCGATGCAGGACGCCCCGATGCATTCGCCGGGGATCGGCGTGTAGGGATCGGCCGGGACGATCCGGCAGTTCGGCGCGCCGCGACACCCGAGGCCGGCGCGGGGCCGGCGCGCCAGCCCTTCGAAGAGCGCCACCTGGCTGCGCCGCAGCAACGTCCCGTCGGCGGCGTCGAGGGCGAGTTCGGAGATGTTCGGGATCAGCCGCACCGCCACCGGGGCGCGGTTCGTCGGCCCGCGGTCGGCGGGGGCGGGATCGACTTCGACGACGAGGAAGCCGCTGTTCGGTTTGACGTTGGCGACGAGGGACCCTTCGATGTATCCGAGCGAGCCGCTGCCGTAGGCGGGGATCGCTTCGGTGCCGGAGCTCAGCTGCGATTCCCGGTTCGCTTCCGGTTCGTCGTAGAAGTAGGCCGAGGCGCCGGCGGGGCGGCCGCCTTCGCACCCCGGCGAGATGCCGGTGACGAGGGCCGCCGCGGCCGGGTCGGCGTCGCCGAGCGAGCGCACCGCGGCGTTGCCGACGGCGATCGCCGGGATCCCGGCGGCCGCCGCGCCCCCCAGCTGTTCGCCGAGCCAGCAGCGCTGTTCCTGCCCGAGGCTGCCGGTCGAGGTGTCGAGGACGATCACCCGGGTCCGTCCCCCGCCCGGCGCGCTCGCGTCGAAGGCATAGTAGCCGCGGCCGGCGCCCGCGGCGGCGACGGGAGCGATCGCGGCGCCCGCCGGCCGCGCGCCCAGCGGCGCGCTCGCCGCGCCGAAGGCGCCGAGGAAGGCTTCCAGGCCGCCGCCCGCTTCGCGATCGGTCGAGGCCGCCGCCTGGTAGACCGGCAGGGCGCCGGCGGCGAGCGTGAGGCGGGCGGCGGCTCCCGACTCCTCGTAGGCGAAGGCGCCGGTGGCGGCGGGGCCGGCGATCCCCCCGCCGGTGTCGAGGAAGGCGCGCACGCCTTCCACTTCGCCGGCCCGGCGGACGGCGGCGGGCAGCCAGCGCCAGGGCCCGGCGCCGCTCTGGGCGAGGTCGGCGCAGGGGCCCAGGCATTCGGCCCCGCCGCCGATCGCGAAGCTGGTCCAGCCCGGCCGCGTCCGCAGCGGGGCGCCGCCGGAGCCGGGCGCGGCCTGGCCGTCGTCCGGGTACCGCGCGACGGTCGCCGTCTGCAGGCCGCTGTCGCCCCCGAGCGCCCAGCCGAAGCGCCCTTCGGCATCGGTCATCAGCGCCAGGATCGGGTCCGGCTGCTGGGCGTAGTCGTAGTTGCTCCCGGCGCCGGAGACGACCGGCCAGGCCTGGTGCTGCTGGTCTTCCCAACCGCTCGCCGTCTGCCGGACGAGGTCGCCGCTGGTCGGGATCGGATAGGGGTCGACCAGGACCGGAGCCTGGTTCGGCGGCGGCGCCGCCAGGACCGCTTCTTCGTCGATCGCCAACAGCGCCTCGGGACGGACGGTCGGCGCGACCGAGACGATCGCGCGCAGCGCGCCGGCTTCGCGGATGGCGCTCAGCGCGACCGGGAACCCCGCCAGCGGAGCCCCCTGCCGCCAGGGCATCCCGGCGCCTTCGCGCTCGATCAGCCTGCTCCCGGTGGCGACGATCGCCGCCCCGTCGGCCAGCCCGGCCACCTGCTCGGGCATCGCCAGCAGGCCGACCACCCCGCGGACCCCGCTTTCTTCCCCCGGCGCCGGCATCGCCGCCGCGAATTCCCGGTCTTCGTGCCAGCCGGAGCCGTCTTCGACGAGGATGCCGCCGGTGTAGCCCTGCCCTTCGCGGTCGCGGAAGGGGATCTTGAAGGTGACGATCGCCTCGCTCCCGGCGAAGGCGATCGAGGTGAACATCGCGTCCTCCATCCCGGCGGGCAGCGGTTCCTGGGTCCACTGCTTGCCGTAGCCGAGCAGCACCCCCTGCTTGCCGATCGCGTAGCCGCGCCCGGGGTCGCCGGGGTCGAAGGCGATGCCGGTGAAGTTGGCGACCGCCACGTCGGCGGTCGCCGGCTTGCCCGGATCGCTTTCCCACAGCCCGGTGGCACGCCGCCAACGCCACATCTCGCCCGCGTCGCCGACCGCGAACGCTTCCGCCTCGGTCGGCCAGGCGACCGCCCGCAGCCGCGGGGTCGCCGCCTTGCCGGTCGGGCCGAGCAGCGTTTCCGGCGACCAGCCGACGCCGGGCAGGTAGCGGGCCACCTCGCCCTTGTCGCCGACCGCGAGCGCTTCGCTGCCGATCGCGCCGACCGGCTTGCCCGGCTCCGGGGCGGCCGCGGTGAGCGGGTGGCGGAACGGCACCGGCCAGAGGCGGAGCCGATCCGGCGCCTGCGTGCCGCCATAGCGGATCGGGCCGAAGAAGCTTCCCAGCCAGCCGTCGGCGGGCGAGTCGAACGCCGCCCCGAGGCCTTCCTGGGTCGCCTGGCCGCCGCCGGGGACGCGTTCGAAGGCTTCCCCGGAGAGGCGCAGCAGCGATCCCTGTTCGAGGCCGACGATCAGCCGCTCGCCGTAGGCGGAGCCGTCCGCCCAGGCGAAGCTGCGGCCGTTGCCGAGCTGCGCGCCGAGCGGCCTGCCGCAGAACGCTTCGCCGGCCGCCCCGGGCAGATCGCACCAGGTGCCGGTGACGGTGCCCGAGCCGAGGTCGTAGTAGAGGGTGGCCGAGCGGCTGACGCCGAGGGCCGAGAGGTTCGCGTCCACCCAGACGCCGGCGGCGGTGACCACCAGCGGCTGGCCCGCGGCGCGCGGCGAGACGCCGACGGCGGTGCCCGCGACCGTCGAGAGGCGCTTCGCGTAGGGAGAGCCGCCGAGGGAGACCGGGCGCCACACCGGGCCACCGTCCTCGACCGCGCGGTGGATGAGGACGATGCCGGCTTCTTCGCCGGTGCCGGTCCCCAGCAGCCAGGCGTTGCCGACCCCGCTCGCGTCGATCGCGACCACCGAGAAGCCGCTCGGCGGCGGCGCGCAGGTCGGCGCGGCGCCGAGGCAGATCGGCTCCCGCGACCACCGCGTGCCGTCGAAGTGGAGGACCGCGTCGCGCGCCCCGTCGGCGCCGGCGCTCGGCACCACGAAGGCCCCGGCCTTGCCGCCTTCCGAGAGGGCGGCGACGAGCGGGGTGTCGTAGAGCTGCTCGCCCGGTTCCAGCGGCGGCCCCGCTTCGGGCGCCGTGGCTTCGGGGCCTTCCACGGCCGCGGCCGCGGGTTCGCCCGCCGCGCGCGGCGCCGGCCGCAGCGCCGCCTCCGGCGCCGGCAGGGCTTCCGCGAGGGCCCCGTCCGAACCGCCCGTCTCCGGTTCGCCGGCGGCGTCCGCTTCTTCGGCCGGCGGTTCAGCTTCGGCTTCCGGCTCGTAGGTCGGCAGCGTGGATTCGGCCGCCGGGACTTCCAGGTCATACGACGGGGCCGCCGGGTCCGGGAGGGCGACCGCCGGCCCGATCGCCACCGCTCCCGCTTGGGCCGAAGCGCCCGTCGGAGCGCCCGACGTCGTCGCCGCGCCCGCACCGGCGGCGACGTGGAAGGTCCCACCAGGATCGCGGACGAAGAGTCGCTGGTCGGCGAGCAGGGCTACGGCGCCGTCGGGGGTCGCGCGCGCGGCGAGCTGGCCGGTCGCCGGCTTGAGGTTCGCCACCGGCCTTCCTTCCGCATCCAGCGGGGCGGGCATCTCGGTCCAGCCGCCCGCGTCGGTGAAGCGGGAGATCCGCCCGCCCGCGCCGATCGCCCAGACCTCGCCCGGGGCCTCCCCCGGGCTCGCGTCGATCAGGGTGGAGCCGTTTTCGATCACCCCGATCCAGGGCTGGACGGCGGGCCCTTCGCCGAGCGGGTCGCCGGCGAACGCGACCACCGGGACCGCCGCCGCGAGCGCCGCCACGACGGCGACGAGCAGCAGGCGGCGCCGCGCCGCGAGGCGACGGGTCAGGGGCCGTGGCGCGCTCATCGCTTCGTCGCGGGCTTCGCTTCGAGGTGGAACCCGGTCGGCCAACGGCGCGGGTCGAGGCGCAGGCGCAGTTCGTGCGGGCCCTTGGCGAGGGTCGCCGCCGGCGTCTTCGCGACCACCTGCCGGCGCCGCCTGGCGATCAGCCGCACGTGGGCCTTGGCGGTCAGCGTGAAGGTGAGCCCGAGCACCGTCTTGCCGAGCAGCCGCTGCTTGACCTTGATCACCAGCGGTCGCCGCGGACGCCCGCCGCCGCGGGGCGCCAGTTCCTTGGCGGCCTCTTCGGCGCCCTTCGGTTCGGATCCCGAGTCGTCGACCGGCAGCGAGTCGGGCGGCAGCACCGGCGTCGCGCCGTCGGGCGGCCGGTAGGTGACGAGCTGGTGCATCTCCGGCGCTTCGTCGCGCGGCAGGTCCTGGCCCCAGTGGAAGATCCAGCCGCCGACCGTCCCCGCCCAGCACTGTTCCGGGCCCGCGCAGGCGAGCGCGCTGACCGCGCCCTTGCGGGCGATTTCTTCCGCCGCGGTCGGCAGCGCCACGGCGTCGTCGACGGTGCCGTCCGCGTGCAGCTCGACCAGGCGGGCGGCGGCCGGCTCCGCCGCCGGGTGGTAGCCGACCCAGGCCGCTTCGGTCCCCGGGATCGCGGCGATCCCGCCGACTTCGGGTTCGCTGCCCAGGAGTCCTTCCGGATCCTGGAAGGTCAGCTGTTCGAGCACTCCTCCGGCATAGGTGAAGGCGATCGCCTGGGCGGGGTCGGAGCCGGGGTTCTCGGCCCCGGCGATGCCCCAGAGGACCGTGCCACCGGCCGCCAGCCGGTACTGGTCCAGGTAATACGGTTTCGACCCTTTCGGCCCGTAGGCGAACGGCTTGGACGGGAAGATCGAGGTGAAGGTCGGCGGCGTTTCGTCGAGGATCTCGTGCAGGACGTAGGGCTGTTCCTGCAGCTCGCCGGCCACTTTGCCCTCGTCGACGCGGACCGACTCGAAGAGGCTCCCTTCGAAGGAGGCCAGATCGGTCACCGCGCGGGCCGGATCGCTCAGTTCCGGTTCCCACCGGGTCAGGGACGGATAGGCCGTCAGCGCGATGCCGTCCCAGTGCAGGTGGAAGGCGCCGGTGTTCGGTTCGCCCGCGAGCCGTTCACCGGCGAACCAGCAGTTGCTCGGCCCGAGGCAGATCGCCGCGTCCATCTGCTTGTAGGAGGTCGCCAGCCCGGTCGGTTCGGCGTAGGAGGCGACCACCGCCCCGTCGACGAAATGGCAGAGGGAGATCGAATGCAGGTTGGGAAAGTTTTCGGTCCGCGACTGGCCGGCGCGTTGGTCTGAGATCGTCCAGAAGTCGAGCGGGCCCGCCCAGGCGATCCGCCCTTCGGTGCCGCCGCAGACGGTCGAGTAGCGGTGCCAGCCGGTGCCGTCGTAGGCCCAGACGCCCTTGGCCGTGATCAGGGCGCCCCGGTTCGGCGCCCAGAACTCGATGTCGTAGATCGTGCCGAGGCTGACCGGCACGGCGCTGCCCTCGGTGAGCGGCTGCTCGCCGTGCCATTCCGTCGCCCCCGCCGCCGACGGCAGGAGCAGCCCGAGCGTCGCGAGGAGGAGCGCGATCGCGGGGCGGGCCCTCATCGCCGTGCCTTCGCGTGGACGCGGAAGCGGACCGCCAGGCGTTCGCGCAGCTTGGCGTGACCGCGGGCGGCGAAGGTGACGGTGGCGGTCCCTTCGAGGCCGCCCCGGCGGCGCGCGAGGCGGCGAAAGGAAGCGCCCGGGCGCAGCTCGAGGCGGTTGAGGCCCGCGGCCCTGACGCGGCTCAGCCCGACGGCGACGCGACGCCGCCGCGGCATCAGCGCGGCGACCGCGGCGCGCAGCCTCCCCGCACCGGGGCAGTCGGCGACGATGCGGACCGTGCCGTCGGGGCGCGAGACCGCGTGGACGGCGAGGCGCCAACCGGGCTTGACGGCGCGCGGCGCCGGCGGCGGCGAGATCGACACCTGGCCCGGGCTGCCGCCCGGCAGCGTCGTGTCGCGGACCAGGAACGCGTCGGTCGCTTCGTTCATGTCGACCGCGACCAGGTTCGAGGCGGTGTCGTCGAAGCTCAGCATCCGGCCGCCATCGGCGAAGCTCGGCGAATCGGCGCCGCCGCTCCCGAACCCGGCGCCGCCACCGGTCGCCGCGCCACCGTCGACCGGCACGCTGAGCCTGCGCAGGGTGTCGTCGCCGAGGTCGACCAACCAGACTTCGAGGCCGAGGGCCTGCGGTGGCGGCGGCGTGGCGACGGTGGGATTCGAGAGCCGCCATTCGCGCCGCGCGGTGGTGAAGGCGATCCGTCCGGCGTCCGGCGAGAGGGTCGGTTCGAGGAGCGGCGGCAGCGATTCGAACTCGGGCCCGTAGCCGGTCGCCATGCCCAGGCTGAGCCGCCGCACGGCGTCGCGACGCGCCCGGCCCGGGTGCATGTCGACGACGAAGAGGTCGGCGCTGTGGGTGAGCCCGGAGTTCGGCGCGCCGGTCAGAGCTACCGTCCATCCGTCCGCGCTCAGGGACGGTTCGCTGCCGCCGTTCTGGCTCCAGCCCCCGCTGTAGCCGACGTTTTCGTTGCCTTCGGAGAATTCGTAGGGCCCCTTGCAGGCGGGGTCGGTGAAGCTGCCACCGGGCGGGCAGCCCGGTGCTTCGGGATCGGCGGCGCCGATCACGCGCCGGGTGGGCGCCGAGGGCCCTTCGCCGATCCGCCGCCAGAGAACCTCGTTGTAGCCCTCGACGTTGCGGATCGCCGGGTCGCCCGCGACCGTCGCCACCTGGGCGGCGACGTTGATCGCCGACCAGGCCACGGTCGTCCCGTCGGCGCTCAGCGCCGGGAACCCCGGGGTGTAGACGCCCAACCCTCTCCCCATCGCCCCGCCGGGCACCGGTTCCCCGGTCATCTGTCCCGTCGACGGGTCGCGGGTCGAGCTCACCAGAAGCGTGCGCTGCGTCGCCAGGTCCCGCACCGCGACCTGGGCTGGCTGTCCGGGCCCGGGTGCCACGTTCGACCGCGGACGGACGAGGAAGGCGACGCGGCCGCCATCGGCGCTGATCGCCTGGCGGCCGGAGCCCGCGCCGCCCGTTTCCGCGTAGGCCAGGCCTTCGGCGCCGCCGTCGACCGCCGACGCCAGGGTGTACGCGCAGGGTCCCGACGCGGCGCACGGCGCGCCTTCGCCCGGCACCGGCAGGTCCATGTCGCGGACGTAGACGTCGGGGGCTTCGTTGCGGTCGTCGGCCGGGTCGAGCGCGGCGCTCGTGGTGAAGCTGACGTAGCGGCCGTCGGCGCTGACCGCGGGGCCGGAGGAGGACTGGATCGGCGCCCTGACGTAGGCGCTCCCCGCCGCCACCGGTTCGATCGCCCCGGTCCGCAGGTCGCGTCGCAGGATCCCCTTCCTGCCGTCGATCGAGCCGGCGAAGACCAGGTAGCGCCCGTCGGCCGAGAGGACCGAGCTGGTGACCCCGTCGGACTGCTCGCGCGGCGAGACCGAGATCAGTTCCGGCGCGCTCCATTCGGCGGCCGCCGGGGCGGCGAGGAGGAGCGCGGCGAGGACGGTGGTGGTGACGGCGACGGCGGTCCTCATCGCACCCTCACCGGCAGGCGCACGGTGGTGGCGTTCCCGGCCTTGTCTTCGGCCTTCACCCGCACCGTGTAGCGGCCCGCGTGGGCGTAGCGGTGCCGGCAGACGCGGCCGTGACGTCGGCGGGTGCCGTCGCCGAACGCGCAGACCGTGCCCCTCGCGGCGACGCCGGACTGCGGGTCGGAGAGCTTGACCAGGATCGAGTGCGGTTGGCGCGCCCGCCCCCGGCGCACCGTGGCGGTCGGCGGCCGGGCATCGACCCGCAGCTTGACCGGGGCGCTGACGCTGGTCTGCCCCTGCCCGTCGGTGGCGATGACCTGGACCCTGCTGATCCCGTTGCCGAGCGCCGCCGGCGCGGGCAGGACCGAACGGCCGGTCACGATCGCCACCGGGTCGCCGTCGAGCAGCACGGTGTAGTCGACCCCGGCGCCCGCCGAGGCCGGAGCCGTCCAGCGCAGCCGCGCCCCGGAGGGGCGCACCCAGCGCTTCGGCGCCAGCACGTCGAAGCTCGAGGGCGGGCCGGTGATGCCCGCGGCGACGACCTCGCGCCGGGGGCCGGCGGTCTGCATGAAGCCGACGATCGCGTCGCCGTTTTCGTCCGCGCCCAAGCCGAGGCCGGAGACTTCGCCCGCTTCGGCGCCCGCCAAGAGCCCGGTCTGGACCCGGCCTTCGCCCTGTTCCTGACGCACGGCCACGGCGGGCAGCCCGTCGGCGCCGGTAGTCGTCCAGGCCAGCGTCGTGCCTTCGACGGAGGCGGCGATCTGGACTTCTCCCGCCGCCGAAGGTGGTGGCGTGAGCGCTTCGCCGAGCGGTTTGGCGGTGCCGAAGGCGGCCACCTGCAGCGCGGTCCCGGCGACGAAGGCAACGCGGGTGCCGTTCTGCTTGCCGGACTCGGCGACCGCGACCGCCGGCGCGCCGACCGGGCCGGCGGCCGGTCCCCCTACCGCGACCGGCCCGACGAACCCTTCGGCGCCTTCTTCGATCCGCGGCTTCAGCTGGTCGGCGAACAGGCGCGTGGCGCCGCCGGCGCCGCCAACCCGGGAGACCACCTGCGCCATGCCGAGCGGCGAGACGGCGAGCGCCAGCCCGTTCGCGTCCTCGGTCACCGGCCTGCCTTCCCAGGTGCTCGGCCCGGCGAGCATCGTCGGCCCGAGCGAGGTGCCGAACACGCGCCGCGCCCAGACCCGGGCGGTGGCGTTCTGTTCCCGCTCCAGCCAGGCGACCACCGCGTTGCCGTCGTTGGCGATCCCGACCCGCGGGCCGGCGGCCGGCGTCGCCGCCGGCATCGAGAGGTTGGCGTTGCGGTTGACCGCGCCGAGCCGCGACCAGCGGGTGCCCTGGTACCGGGCCAGGCGGATTTCGGCGAGGACGTCGCCAGGGACCAGCTGCACCCCTCCCAGGGGAGCGATCCCGCTGAGGAATTCGAAGGTGTCGACGCGGTAGGCGACGATCGCGCGGCCCGGTTCGACCCCGGCCAGCGAGGCTTCGATGCTGCGTCCTTCGCCGAGGTTCGGGTCGACCACCAGCGGTTCGGTGAACGACGCCGCGCGCGGGCCGAGCTCGGCCGAGTAGAGAGCCCGCCGCACCACCCCGTGGACGGTGCGGATCTGGCTCACCCAGACGACCAGCAGCCGGCCGCGTTCGCCGGCCGCGATCCGCGGCTGCGAGGCTTCGTAGGGCAGCCGATCGACCCGGAGCGGGAGGCTCCAGCCGCCCGGCAGGCGCCGGACGACGAAGACGTGCGGGATCCCGCCTTCGGCTTTCAGGTAGACGATCCCGCCGCTGCCGTCGGGGGCGAGGGCGCTGCCCCCGACGGCGATGATGGAGGAGTCGGGCCCGTCGACCGTGACCGGCCGTTCGACCAGGGCCCGCGCCGCGGCCGGCCAGCCCAGCAGGGCGAGCAGCGGGACCAGCGCCAGCCGGCCCCGCAGCCTCGTTGCCCGCGGGCCGAGCCTCACTTGTGGTGCTTCTTCTTCGGCTTGTGCCTGGCCGGCTTCTTCACGCACTTGCCCTTCTTCTTGACCTGGCCCTTCTTGCACTTGACCGGGGCCGGGGCGGTCTTGCCGGGCTTGGTCGGCGTGGCGGGCGCGGGGACCGAGGCGGGCGGGGTGCCCGTCCCGGCGGCGGGCGGGTTCTCGCCGCCGCCCGAGGGGGGTGGGTTGTCGCCGCCACCACCGCCACCGCCCGGCGGGTCCGCGGCGGGCGCCGCGGCGACGGTCACGGTCTGCTGGACCGGCGCCGATTCGACCTCGTCGTGGCTGACCACGGTCAGCTTCACCGTGCGGGCCTGTGCGGAGCCGGTCGAGTTGGTGAAGGTGTGGTCGACCTTCGGGGTGCCGGTGGTCTGGGTGGCGCCGTCGCCGAAGTCCCACCTGTAGGTGGCGAGTTCGTGCGTCGGTTCGGCGGTCGGCGAGCCGGCCGGGTCGACCGAGGCCGAGGCGTCGAACTTCACCGCCTGACCCGAGGCGGGGGATCTGGTGGAGACCGTGAAGGACGCGGTCGGGGTCGGGGCCACCACCTTGACCGCCTGGTAGACCGGCGCGGTGACCGGGGGGGCGCCGTTGTCGGACTCGATCTTCAGTCCGATCTGGTACGTCCCGGCCTTGAGCACACGGTAGGTGCCCTTCAGCGGGCTGTATTCGGCGATCGGCGTTTCGGTGGCGAAGTCACCGGAACCGTCGAGGTCCCAGTCGAGCTTCCAGTCGACCCCGCCGACGCCCCGCAGGTCCGAGGAGGTCGCGTCGAGTTCGACTTCGGCGCCCTTGTCCAGGGTGATCGTGCCGCCCGACTGACCGTCGATCGTGAACTTGGGTTCCGGCTTCGGGCAGCCGGTGCCGCCGTCGCCGAACACGTGGACGTCTTCCGTCGTCGTCAGCGAGAGCTGCACCACGACGGTGTTGCCGGAGCCGGCGGCCAGACCTCCGTACGGGGAGGGGGCCATGTAGCAGGGACCTGAGCCGCTGCCGTCGAGGTAGCCGTAGAGGATCCGCGGAACCCCCGGGGTCGTCGCGGTCGAGAAGCCGCGCACCCGCGAGCCGGCGCCGTTGCCCTCGCGCACCCAGAGGGTTTCGCCGTCGGTGGAGACGGCGATCGAGCTGCCGGCTCCGTATTCGAGCGGGAAGGTCGCGGCGCCCGGTGAGATCGACGGTTCGTTGCGGTCTTTCACGAACAGGGTGGCCGAGCCGCTTTCCCGCGCCAGCCGGTAGACGCGGGCCGGCGAGGTCGTCACCTCGCCGGCGTATTCGGGTTGGCCGGTCACCACGTAGACGGTCCCGTCCGGGGCGATGGCCAGGCCCGCCGGGGGCGGCACGGTGGCGAGGACGGCGTCGGGGTCGGTGGCGCCGGTCTGGGGCATCCCGGTGATGTCGGCGACGCGGGTCGAGGCCGCGCCGGCCTGGGTGATGTACTGGATGACCGGATGTGGTTCGGCCGCATCGACGTCGTCCAGCCCCAACAGGACCACCTTGTGCGTACCGGGGTCGACGGCGATGCCGTTGGCGGAATCGACGCCGCCGGAGGCCGCCGACGGTTCGCGGAAGTCGACCAGGACGCCGTCGTCGACCCCGTCGGCGACCGCGTCGGCGTCGCTCGGCGCCACCAGGTTGCCGGCCTCGTCGGGCTGGGTCGAGTAGACGAGGACCTCGCGCGCCTGGCCGGGACCGTCGTCGTTGGCGTCCATCAGCACGTACAGCCGGTGCAGCACCGGATCGATCGCGATCGACGCCGCGATCATCGTGGCGCCCCCGGAGTTCTCGGTGGGGATCGGGGCGTGGCCCAATTCGGTGCCCGCCGGGGTGAACTTGCGAAGCAGCGGTTGCGGCTGCCCACCGTCCTGGAGGTCCACGGTGAAGATGTCGTCGCCGTCGGCGGGATCGATCGCGGTGGGCCCGCCGATGATCATGCCGGGCGTCCCGCCGCCGCTGAACGGGACTTCGCCCCAGGCGAAGAGCCCGCCGCTTTCCGCCTGCGCGGCCGGTGCCAGTACGACGGCGGCGATCGCCGCCATGGCGACCGCCAGGGCCACCGTCCTTCTCATCTGCTGCATCGAGTTCCTGCCTCTCCCCGTCGAGCGGGACCGTTGGACGTCTACGCGGGGCGCGATGCTGACGACGGCAGAGAACGGGCATGTGAACAGGTTGAGAACGTTGCGATAACGGATCTACTGACGTTTTTGACGCCGATTTGTCTCCGATCTCTTCACAAAACGGAGACAGGATGGCGCGTGGCCCTGTCAATCTGCGCCGATGGAGCGCCAGCCCGCAGGCGGTCGAACCCTTTGGCTGACGGTCGTCACCATCGTCGCCGCCTTCGTGCTCGCCGACTTCGTCCGCTCGCCGCTGCTGCCGGGCAGCGGCGCCGACGCGATCCCCTCGCCGCGGCTGACGCTGTGGGTGCCCGCCGCGGAAGGAGGCGGCGCCTCCGCCCAGGTCGCCCAGGCCGCCGCCGCGGGCCTCGAGCTGAGCGGCCGACCCACCGTGGTCAAGCGGTTGCGGGGCGGCACCTCGGAAGCGGTGGCGGCGTTCCTCGCCCGTCCGGTGACCCGGCGGGGAGCCGACCTCCTGGTCCTCGGCAGCGCGACGATGACCGCCCTGGCGCGCGACGAAGCCGACCGGATCGTGCCCGGCGCGGCCGGCCACGCGCTCGAAGCGAAGGTGCTCCTGCGCCACTCGCCGTCGATCGGGCTGCTCTCCCGCGAACGGCTCAAGCTCGCCGCCCAGCCCGGCAGCGGCATCGACGGCGACGCGGCGCTGGTGCGGACGATCCGGACCGCGCCCGCGAGCGCGGTCTTCGCGATCCCCGACGACGGCTGGTCGAGGAGCCGGCTGGCGGCGCTGGTCGAGGCGGTGGGCCGGGGCGGCACCGTCCCCTTCGTTCCCTACGACGCCGACGAACTCGCCGCCCGCGCCCGGGCCGACGGACTCACCAACCTGGTGCTGGCCTCCCGCGGCGTCCTCGCCGCCGACCTGCGCAAGGGCCGGCTCCGGCCGCTCGCCTGGCCCGTGGACGGGAGGCGGCCGCCCGCCTCGTGGGTGGCCTTGGTGGCGCCCGCTTCCTCCCGGCCCGCCCAGGTCGCCGAACTGCGCGGCTGGGTCGACCAGCTGAACGCCGAACCCCGCTGGCGGGCTCATCTCCGCGCCCACGGCCGGACGCCGGGCGGCCCCTGGAACCGGACGTTGACCCGGATGGTGCGCCGTGAAGCGGGCCCGGGGGCGCGTGGCGGAGCCGGCGCGGCCGTGATCGCGCGCCGCGCTCGCTGAGCTGCCGCGAGGTCGCGAGACGGTCGCGCGGATCTGCCCGCGGACGCTCACGCCAACGTTTTCAATCCGTTCACAAGTTGCTCGTCGGGATGGAAGAGACTGCTCGCTCCCGCGTGCCGTCAGGGTCCTCGCGCGTCCCGTCCCCGACCCACCACCTCGCCAATGTCAAATCCTCGCCTCGCCTCGCCCACGAAGCACCGCTCCTCTGCCGCCCTCGAGCGCCTCCGTGGGTTCCTCGCGGGCGCCGGCCGGCTGCTCCGTCGCGATCCGATCTCGACCGGGCTGCTGCTCGGCTCGATCGTCCTCCTGGTCCTCTTCTTCACCCTGCTCGGCTCGCTCGCCGCCCGGGGGCACGGCGACAAGGTGCCGCCCTCCACCGTGGTCGAGCTCGGCAAGCAGGAACGGGTGCGCACGGCGACGATGTACGACTACGACCACCAGATCCAGGTGACCACCGACACCGGGATCCAGCTCTACGCCGACTATCCGGCCAACGGCGCCGCCACCGAAAGCACCTTCAAGACGCTTACCGAAGGAGGTGCCCGCGTCCAGTTCGACCCGCAGAGCGGCAAGTCGGAGCGGGTCGTCGTGATCCAGTTCCTGATCCCGATCCTGCTGCTGGTCTGCCTGTTCAGCTTCTTCATGCGCCAGGCGACCGGCGACTCCGGCGGCATCGGCGCCTTCTCCGCCTTCCGCGGCAAGGGCAGGCGGCGGAAGAAGGGCGAGAAGGCGCCGATCACCTTCGACTCGGTCGCGGGCGCGGGCGAAGCGCTGGCCGAGCTCCGCGAGATCCGCGACTTCCTCGAGGACCCGACCAAATACCGGGCGATGGGCGCGGCGGCGCCGAAGGGCGTGCTCCTGGTCGGCCCTCCCGGGACCGGCAAGACGCTGCTCGCCCGGGCCACCGCCGGCGAGGCCGAGGCGGCCTTCTTCAGCGCCTCCGGCGCCGAGTTCGTCGAGTCGCTGGTCGGGGTCGGCGCGGCGCGGATCCGGGACCTCTTCGCCAAGGCCCGCAAACAGGCCCCGGCGATCATCTTCATCGACGAGCTCGACGCCGCCGGGCGCAAGCGCGGGGCCGGCGTCGGCCAGGGCAACGACGAGCGCGAGCAGACGCTCAACCAGCTGCTGGTCGAGATGGACGGCTTCGGCGGCGACGCCGGCGTGGTCGTGATGGGGGCGACCAACCGCCCCGACATCCTCGACCCGGCGCTGCTGCGCCCCGGCCGCTTCGACCGCCAGGTGGTGGTCGACGTCCCCGACGTCCACGGCCGCTTCGAGATCCTCGAGCTGCACGCCAAGGGCCGCCAGTTCGCCGCCGGCGTCGACCTCTACGAGATCGCCAAGCTCTGTCCCGGCTTCTCCGGCGCCGAGCTCGCCAACCTGGTCAACGAAGCCGCCCTCCTCACCGTGCGCGAAGGGCGCTCCGAGATCGACCAGCCGACGCTCGAGGAGGCGATCGACCGGGTGGTCGCCGGGCCGGCGAAGAAAAGCCACGTCCTCAGCGAGCGGGAGCGCTGGCGGATCGCCGTCCACGAGGCGGGCCACGCCGTCGCCACCCGTTCGATCGGCCAGGTGGTCTCGGCGCAGAAGCTCTCGATCGTCGCCCGCGGCCGCCAGCTCGGCACCGCCGCCCACATGCTGACCGACCGCGACGCGGTGATGCACGGCCAGGACGACCTCGAACGGCAGCTGGTCGCGATCCTGGCCGGCACCGCCGCCGAGTGGAACGAGTTCGGCCTCGGCTCGACCGGCGCCTCCGACGACCTCCACGCGGCGACCAAACTGGCCCGCCAGATGGTCACCTCCTACGGGATGAGCCCGGCGCTCGGCCCGGTGACGATCGGCGAGGCGGGCGGCGAGGTGTTCCTCGGCGCGGCGCTGCAGGACCTCGGCGCGGTCGGTCCCGACACGCTCAACCTGATCGACCGCGAGACCGAGCGGATCGTCGAAGAGTCGAAGGAGCGGGCGCTCTTCGTCCTGCGCGAGAACTGGGAGTCGGTCGGGGAGACCGCCCAGGCGCTGCTCGAGCACGAGACCCTCTCCGGGGTCGCCCTCGACGCCATCCTCTCCCCGGTCGAGGAGATCGAGATCGACGAGATCCCCTTGCCGGAGGCGCTCGGCGACGCCGGCGCCGACGCGTGAGCGGATGCACGGCGCCGTGCTTGCGGCGCCGTCCCCGGTCCTAGCGGCGATGGCCGGGCGCCTCGATGACCTCACCCGGCTCTACGACCGCACGGCGCGGACGCTGATCGTCTTCTTCCAGCGCCGCGTGGAGGACCCGGAGGCGGCGGTCGACCTGACCTCGGAGACGTTCACGATCGCCGCCGAGCGCTACTCGCAGTTCCGCGGTGAGACCGACCGCGAGCTGTCGGGCTGGCTCTGGTCGATCGCCCGCACGGTGCTGTCGGAGCACGAACGCCACCGCGAGGTGGTCTCCCGCCGCGGCGGGATCCTCGCCGACGAACGGCGGGCGCTGACCGACGCCGAGATCGAACGGATCGAGGAGCTCGCCGAGACCGCCGAGCTGCGCGACGAAGTCGAGCGGCGCCTGGAGCTGCTGCCCGAGGACCAGCGCGAGGCGGTGCGCCTGCGGGTGGTCGAGGACCTTCCCTACGAGGAGGTCGCGGCGCGGCTGCGGATCACCTCGTCGGGCGCGCGCTCGCGGGTCGAGCGCGGGCTGCGGCGGCTGCGACGCCAGCTCGACCTCGACCTCGGCGAGGAGCGCGACCGATGAGCCGCGCGCCGCGCAATCCCGACCTGCCGATCGTCGACGAGCTGCGGGCGCAGATGCGCCGGCGCATCATCGCCGCCGAAGTCGCGGCGGCGAAGGCGCCCGCCGCCCCGCGCCCGCACGTCTCGCCGCCCGCCCCGCCCGCGCGTCGAGGCCGGGAACGCGGCCGCACCGTGCGCCGGGTGACCAACCGCTCGCTGGTGATCGTCGCGCTGCTCTGCCTGATCGCCGGCGTCGCCCTCGCCGCCGGCCTCGGCAGCCACGACGGCGCCGCCCCCCGCAGCACCTCGCCGCGGCTGCTCGGCGAAGGTCGCGGCGTCCAGCTCTTCGGCTACCGCGACGAAGGGCGCCTCTGCCTGCGCCTGCGCACCGCCGGCCACGGCGCCGGCAGCTGCGCGATGGAGCCCGACCGCGGCGGGCTGAGCGCGGCCAGCGAGATGGTCGACGGCCGCCGCTTCGTGATCGGCTACGCCGCCCCGAGGATCCGCCGCGTCGGCGCCCGCGTCGGGCGCCACGCGGCGAGCGCCGCCGCCCGGCTTCCGGGCGACCGCGAGGCGGCGCGTCAGGCCGGCGTGCCCGACCGCCTGCGCTGGTTCGTCGTCGACCTCGGGGCGGCGGGCACCTCCCCCGCCCGCCTGCGCGGCTTCGACGCGGCGGATCGCGCGGTGGGTGGCCTTCTCGACTGCAGCCTGGGCGCCCCCGGCATCGCCTGCCGCCGCGCTCAGGAAGCCCGGGCGCTCGGTCGCCTCCGCTGACCCGCGTGAACGTAAATAAAACGTTGCGACTACCGGGAGAAATGTTTTCGCCCTGACCTGAGACGTTTTTTTCGCCCGCTCGTCAGCGCTGTATCTTTTGCGCCGATGAGCCCCTCGGTCGAAGAGATCCGCCGCGCCGCCGAGTCGCGGATGCGCGAACTGGAGCCGGTGATGAGGGAGATAGCCCAGCTGCAGCGGATCCTCGCGGTGACCGAGGAGGGCACGGAAGCCGACGACCTGAGCGCCCTGGCGGAGGCGATGTCGAACGGTGCGAGCAGCGGCCACGCCGCGCCGGCCGCGGCTGGTGACGGCGTCGTGAGGCCGCGGCGCCGCGCCGACGGACGCTCGGTCCGCGGCTCCAACAAAGCGGTGATCATGAAGCTGGTCCGCGAGAACCCCGGCATCGCCGCCCCGGAGGTGGCCGCCCGGACCGACCTCAAGCGCGAAGTCGTCTCGGCGACGATCTACCGGCTGAAACGGCAGAAGATCCTCGAGGACTACGGCGAGGGCGTCCGCGTGGCGACCGCGCCGGCGAAGAAGAGGCGCTTCATCGCCGAGCTGGTCGGGAGCCGACCGGGGATCACCGTCGCCGAGATCGCCGACGTGGCCGGCCTCGACCCCGCCGTCACCGACGTGACGATCGAGCACATGGTGGCCCGCGAGGAACTCGCGCTCACCGACGCCGGCCTGACGGCCGCCTCGGCCTGATCGTCGACGGGCCGGCCGGGTCCCGCTCAGCGCACCTGGCAGTGCCCGGCCAGGTCGGCGGTCACCGCCCGGCCGCCGGCGAACCGGTAGCTCACCTTGGCGAAGGGGAAGACCGCGCCGGGGAAGCCCTTCGGCGCCGGGCAGCTCGCGCTCGCGTAGGAGCGGCGGGCGCCGCGGAAGCTGAAGTCGCGATGCAGGTCGAGGCTGAGCGCGGTGACGTAGCCGGCTTCGGAGGCCGGCAGGCGGGCGGTGAGGACGGTGGCGAAGGTTCCCTTGGAGCGGGTGATCCGGAAGGGCAGCGTGAGCGAGGTCGGGACGGGCTCGGTGCCGTAGATGTGGGCGAGGATCGCGGGAGTCCCTTCGTAGGTCCCGGCGAAGGCGAGGAGCTTCCCCGCGGAGGGGAAGCTGGCCTGGCGGTCGAGGTCGACCACGGCCGCGAAGGAGCCTTCGCCGACCAGCGAGCCGCGGCAGGCTTCGAGCGCCTTCTGCGTGGTCGCGGGCTGGATGTCTTCTTCGGTGCAGACCGGCAGGCCGGTGGGGTCGAGGCGCCCGTAGCGGTTGATCGCGATCGAGATCCGGGTGAGGCGGCGCGGGTCGGCCTGCTTCATCGCGGTGATCTTGGTGCCCACGGCGACGCGGACCGGGGCGCTGCCGCTGCGCGGGAGCTTGGTCGGCGTGATCGAGCCGCGCAGGGTGATCCGCACGTCGCCGCGCTGGAGCACCTCGGCGGAGGCGAGGGACGCGCCCGCGAGGAGGAGGGCGACGAGCGCGAGCACGAGCGCGCGGAGGCGCGCGAGGCCGGGCCCGCGGGCACGTACTGGCCGGCGCCGCGCCGGCTCGCCGCGGTGCGCTCCCCTCATCCGCGCCGGCCCTTCCCGTGCTTCGCCTGCTTATGGTGCGTCCCTTTCTTGTGCTTCTTGGCCTTCTGGGGCCGCTTGCAGGCGGGGTTCACCACCGGCGGCCGCGAGACCTGGCCGGTGTTGTTCTGGCCGAGCATCCGCACCGTCGCCCGCGCCGCCTTGCAGGCGTCGTCGGAGTTGACCAGGAGGCCCTTGCCGCCGCCGCGCAGGGTCAGGGCGAAGCTGGTGAGCGGCGCGTCGGGAAGGCCTTCGTAGGTGGCGCGCAGGCCGCCGTGCCGCGAGTCGATGCGACCGACGATCCGCATCCGCACCCCGCGCCCCGAGAGTTCGGCGACCAGGTCGGGCAGCTTGTTCGCCGAGGCGCGCAGGTAGACGGGACCTTCCAGCGGCGTTTCCAGAAGCGGCGTCACCGCACGGGCATGCCCGTAGATCGAGGCCGCCGGGCAGCTTCCGGCCTGCGAGGCGGCGACCCCGCAGACCGTGCCGATGTGGCGCTGTTCGAGGAAGAGCGAGGGCGGCAGGGTGACGGTCGCGGCGGCGATGTTCGCGTCGCCCGGGCGCGGCGTGACCGTCGCGGTCAGCGCCGGGAAGCGGCCGCGCCGCGTGCCGCCCTTCAGCCGCAGCGCGATCTTCGGGGCGAAGCTCAGCGAGGAGCAGAAGGCGACCTGGTAGGGATCCGACACCCGCGCGGTGGTGTCGTCGCTGGGGTCGGAGAAGCGCGCGCCGGAGCCGGTCAGGGTCGAGGTGACCGAGAGGTGTTCGCAGCTCGTCGGATTCACCATGAAGTCGGGGCGGTCGATGTAGACGCGGATGTCCCGGAGGTGCAGCGGGATGCCGTCGATGATGTGGGGGATCGGGTCAGACCCGGCGGAATCGATCGCGACCTGCGCCGTCGTCGGATCGACGTGGATCGCCGAGCGCACCACGATCACGCCGAGGTCGAACGGGCCCACCGTGGCCGAGTCGATCGCCACCACCGAGAGCGGCGAGCCGTGGTAGGGGCCGGCGAGGTAGAGGTTGCCGGGCGCGTAGGCGAGGGTGGAGCCGAGGCCGTAGCCCGCGACGGTGTGGCCGATCTTCGACGCCGGCGGACAGGAAGGACGTTCGGTCTCGGCGAAGCCGCTGCTCGCCGCCGCCGCCGCCGCGATCGCGGAGTCCGGGCAGAACGGGACGCCCGCGATCTTGCCGAGGAGCCCGGGCGGCAGCTCCGCCGAGTAGGAGGTGATCTCCTGGTCGGTGTCGGCTCGGGTGAGCTTCAGGTAGAAGGGGGTGTGGGCGCCGGCGCTGCGGCTGTAGGAGCCCGCGGTTGCCGCCGGCGAGAAGGGCGCCAGGGGCGAGGGGCACGGGCCGCCGCCGGGGCCGGCCTTGAGGGTGAAGAGCGCTTCGCTCTTGATGTCGGCGCGCGCGTCGATCCAGGGGACGGAATCGATCGTCGGGATGTAGCTGCCGCAGAGCGCCGGCGTCGCCAGCGGGGCGCGCTGGCCTTCACGCAGGTGGACGTTCAGGTGCGTGTAGGGCAGCTGCGGCAGGTCGTCGAAGACGACGGTGACGCGCCCGGAGGCGGGGTCCGTCTCGACTTCGCCCGCCAGCTTCACGAGGACGCCGCGTTCGGGCGCCCGTCCCACCAGGTAGAGGGCGACCAGCGAGCCGAGCGGATTCGCCCGCGGCGCGGCGAGGAAGAGCCCGCCGGTCACCGGTTCGTCGATCAGCGGGCTTTCGACGGTGAACTGCCCGATCTTCGATTCGGTTGGGCAGCCGACGCCGGGGACCGCGCTCGCGCCCTCGGCTTCGAACTGGGTGGTCGCGCAGGCGCCGAGCCCGGCCGCCACCGACGGGTTGACGGTCATCCCTTCGGGAAGCTCGAGGGTGACGCGGCGCAGCTGCGAGGAGGCGAGGACGACGCCATTGGTCCGCCCCGTCGGAGTCACGTTGGCGGTCAGGTTGGTCTGGTTGACGTCGAGGTTCAGGTCGAGTCCCGAGGGCGAGGCCGCCCGGTCGCTGAGGGTCTTCACTTCGGTTTGGATCCCCTGGAAGCGCGGTTCGCAGCCCGTCACCTGGGTGGTCTGGGAGGCCGTGCTCGAGCCGCCGCCTTCCCAGGCGCCGGCCAGGACGCCGGAGACGGCGGGCTCGCAGGCGATCGGCAGGGTGAGGTAGGCGAGGGGCGGAAAGGCCGCCGGGTTGCCGGTCGAGCAGGTGCCGGGCATGTAGGGGGTCGGCGGCGAGCCCGTTTCGGATTCGAGCGTCGCTTCTTCGCCGTGGCCCGCGGCGGGGTCGACCTCGTTCAGGCAGTCGCCGCGCTGGGAGTCGTGACGGGCCAGCCACGGATTGCCCCACTGGGTGACGGTGAGCCCGGAGATGCCTAGCGACCGGGGGATCTCGGCAGCTTCCAGGCTCATCGAGAAGACGCCGGCGGCGCTTTCGAGACGGGAGGCGAAGGTGAGCGGGCTGCCGAACGGGTTGGCGCCGATCAGCTGGGCCTGGCCCGGTCCGGGTGCGAGATCGAAGAGGCCGAAGGTCCGCGACCCGCCGGGGAACGAGCCGCGGAGCGTGACGATCCCCACCTGGCTGCGCAGCGGACAGTCCTCCCCCGAGCGGCTTTCTTCGAAGGGCGAGGTGCGCGGAGTCGCGAACAGCTTCGGTGAGCAAGGTTCGACCACACTCGTGTTTTCGACCGCGCCGACCGGGCGGGCGAGGCGGATCGACCTGACGCCGCCTTCCGCCGATCCGTCGGCCGCCGGGGCGAAGTTCACCTCGGTCCGCAGGGCGAAAGGATGCGCCCCGGCCTGGGAGACTTCGCCTTCGGCGGCGTCGAGCTCCTGCGCCCGGAAGCCTTCGGCCCCCGGCAGGAGCCCGAATGCCGCCTCGGCCCGAGGCGCACAGCAGAGGACGAAGGCCAAGAGCGCCAGCAGGGCGACCCCGCCGGCGCGGATATGCGGCCGCCGGGCTACCCCCCGCTCCGATCCCGGCCGACCGACCGATGCTTCTTCCCTGGCCGATGGCCGCCGTGACGATGGTGGTGCGCGGGTCGCTTCGGCCCGGCGGCGCCGGCCTTCGGATAGTGAGGCGGCGGATTCACTTCGCCGGTGAGGAAGGCGGTGCCGAGGACCGGTTCTTCAGGCGGCGCGGGCAACGGCTGGCAGGCGTCGCCTTCGCATTCGATCTGCGCCGCGCCGGCGAGGGGCGCACCGGCCACGCCGCCCCCCAGGGAGCTCCCGAGGAGGGCGGCGAGCGCCAGGCATGCTCGCGCCTTGCGACCGGACACGGGCGCCTAGTCCTTCTTATGCGACTTCGACCGATGGTGCCTGCCCGGCCTCGCCTTCTTGCACGCGGTGGCGATCACGGGTTCGGAGTCCGCGATCCTGCCGTTCTGCCCGTTCATCTGGACCGACGCCCTGGGCCTGGTCCGGCAGAGGTTGCGCGAGTTTTCGATCAGCCCCCGCTTGCCCCCCTTCAGCTTCAGTTCGAAGCGGCTCACCGGGGCGTCGGGGACTTCGGTGAAGCGGGTCCTGACCCGCGAGCCTTCCCTGCCCACCTTCTTGGAGTCGATGAAGCCGACCAGGACGACGTGGATCTGGCCGTGGAGGTCGGCGACGATGTCGGGGAGCTTGCGTTCGCCGCCGTTGGAGCGGAAGTAGACCGGTCCTTCGAGCGGTCGGTCCAGCAGCGGGGACCAGGCCTTGGCGGTGCCGAGGACCGACTTCGCCGGGCAGGCTTCCGCGGCGAACTGGACCCTGGTGCAGGGGTTGCCGACGTGGCTCTGGTCGATGAACTCGCTGCGCGGCAGGATCACCGTGGTCGAGGCGATGTTGGCGCCGCCTTCGGGCGCGGTGAGGACGGCCTTGACGGCGGGGTTGCCGGTCCGCCTGGTCTGGCCTCCCAGGGCCAGCTTCAGCCTCGGCCTGAAGCCCAGGGCGTTGCAGCCGCCGACCTGGAAGGGGCTGGAGACCGGGGCGGCCTGGTCGAAGGCCGAGAGCACCGAGCCGCCGACCTGGGTCGGTTCGCAGTCGGTCGGGTTGAGGGTGAAGCTCGGCC
>Ga0335075_10001345_pt1 | contig 40707 bp, 32 predicted proteins | sample Lox_Sample_24_FD_206723 | JGI IMG/M metagenome (GOLD analysis project Ga0335075, IMG submission 206723) | Soil microbial communities from Loxahatchee National Wildlife Refuge, Florida, United States - Lox_Sample_2.4 | ecosystem: Environmental > Terrestrial > Soil > Wetlands | place: USA...
AAAAGTTCACGAACTTTATCAGGACTGAGGTTCCACATCTCAGCGATTTCCGTAACGGCATAGTGCCGCTCGATGTGCACTGAGGTTTCGAGTTGTAGTTCGACGGCCATTGCTCGCAGCTACTCCTCGATGAAACTGAATTCGACAAATTCGTGTTCGCTCCCCCTGTGGTCCCCTGCATTTGCCGCCGCTGTGATTCAGGGGCATCGGTGTCACGCATGATGCACAGCGGGCGCATCCTCGTCGGCATCACCCGCGTGTTGGTCCTGCCAAGACTTGAATTCCTTGTCTCGCCTGAACAAGTCTTTCAAAGCTTCCGTAATTACGTAGGACGGAGTTGAGTCGATGAATTCTGCGTAGCGGTCCAATTGAGCCTTGATCGCTTCCTCAACCCGCGCTTGGATGGTGACCGACTTTGGTTGTTTGGGTGGTGCTTTGATGATTGGCATGTCTTGCCCTCAGTCCTCACTCGGGATTTGTCTGACAGCTCGTCGGGGAATTGCCTGATAGTTCGCGGCCAAAACACGAGCTGCGCTTCCCAGCGGAAAGAGGCGGGAGTGACCCCCGAAGCCCGAAGGGATCGGGCCGCGACTCTGCGGCGCGATGGGGTCGCTCCCGCCTCTGGTCGTGTTTTGGCCGCGTTCCGTTTCCGTGCCTGGTCTCGCGCATTGTCTTGTCCGTTCTTCGGGTTAGGTTCTCGCCTCACTGAACCGGGAGGTGAAATCTCCCTGGAAAAGTCCTTCCCCGGAACTTTTCACCGGCACATTTATGGGCCGATGCGGATGTCTCTCGAATAATGCAGCCTGCCCGTTCACGGTGACGGAGATAAGCGCTGTTTGCGAAGGTTGGCGGTACTTGATGGATTCGGACCGGACCGCGTTCTCTGTGATCGTGCCCGCACGCCATTTTTTGTACAGGTCTTCGATTCCAGGATTGCCAAAACGCTCTTGTGAAATGTTCAAAAACTCGATGTCCCGGTTGCTCAGCTTGGCGAATTGCTTCTCATCCCAGAGCCGACGCGTGCGGAAATATTGGAGCAGTCCGAACGGAGAATCTGGGTTCCAGAGCCGTTGAAACGTCTCGTGGAAGAGCTTCTTAGCGCGCTCGAAATTCGTGTCACGCGTCGCGATGTAATAGAGGCGGACCTGGCTGAGCTTGGTGAACAGCGTCATATATGCGTCCAGGTGGGTCCTGAAACTCTCCATGCTCTCAAACCCCGGATCGATGAAACTCAAGGTGACCACAGGCGGCAGAGACACGCTGGGGTTGTAGAACATCGGGAATTTGTCCACGAAATAGCGGTCGGTGAACTGGCCTTTGATCGCCCCCGAATACCGCTTGTGGGGAAGGATTTTCTTGGCGATTCCCATTTGGTCGCAGAAAAATGTGAGCTTCTGCTCTTCGGTTTCGAGGTACGTTACGTCTTGATTTCGGAGAATGAAATCTAGGGCAATGAGCCGCATTCGGATGTATTGAGTTGAATGGACGCGCCGGAAGCGGACATTCTCCCTGCCAATGGCTTCATAGAGATTGCGCGAGAAAAGGTGAAACACGCGGCCATGCCGGAGATACGGCTTCGTCTTCGCGTGCTTTTTCTCGATCACTTTTTGCGCAAATGCCACACTGCGCTTGCCTGGCTTCGTCTGGATGAAATGCAAGAACTGCTGGCACGTGAAGTACCCGGAATGCGTGGCCACAAGGTAGAGGAAACGTGCTTCTTCCTCGGCATACCCAAAGCCGCGCAGGGCGTCGATGTGGATCGGAAGGAATTTCATAGCGCAAAAATCCTGGCCGTGATTTCCTGCGAGTCAAGCACGCGACGCAATCTGTCATGGTCTTGCGGTCGAGCGAAAAGATGGAAACCGGCCTTTGCCTTCTCGCCCAAGCCGTGGGGTCGGTAGTCACGAGTGGCAACTTCAAGGTCGAGCCGGTGCACCTCGCGGGAGTCGTCCTCACACTCGATGCGTAGATCGGGAATCGGAATCTTGTCCCCGACCACTTTCAGATCGAAGCGGCTGGCGACGGAGATTCGCTCGTACGCTTCATCCTTGTCTGGCCGTATTCGGGCCAGCGCCCGGTAGACATCTCTCTTGAGTTCCAGATCGAGGACTACGCGTCGAACCTTGCCGCCTGAACGTTCGATTTCTCTTGCGACCTTCTGATACAGCCGGTAAAGCTCGGCGTCGTGGCGGACTTCTTTTGGCTTCACAAGGCCGTCATAGATTGCTTGCTGATCCGGGACTATCTCCGCATGTTTTAGCAGCCGGTGGCCTTCTTTCGTTAGCGTCAGGACCTTCGTGGAATACGAAGAGTGGCCTTCGATCATCCGCTGCTCGACAAGGCCGTGCTTTCGCAGATTTCTGATGTCTGCTTCCATACGAGCCTTATCGCCTTGGTATCCGAACCGTGCCAAATCTTCGGTCGGAACCACGCGAAATCTACCGACATCGGCGAGGGTGCGGACTTCTGAATCGCGTAGAGAATACTCGCGTTCGCGCCCACGGTAGATCGTTCTGGATCGGTTGGAGCCTCGCGACGCGCCAGAATCGGAGCCCTTGTCGCGGTCAGCTTGCGTCCGTATTCTGTCGCCGATTTCGGGCCTGCCAGCACGCTCGACCACACTCGGGCTGGAGTCCGAGTCCCATCGGGAGGGGAATGCAAAATCGGAGATGTTATAGGGCAGGTCCATCGCCGCTTCTCCAGCGCTTTTGGGATTCAGGACCGGGGCCGGTGCCCCTGGTCCTCGGGATATAGAAACACCTCTTCGACGTTCTTTCCGAAGGCCCGCGCGATCTTGAATGCCAGCGGCAAGCTCGGATCGTACTTGCCAGTTTCAATGGCATTGATGGTGCCGCGAGCTACCCCGACACGCGCCGCGAGCTCGGCCTGTGACCATTCCATTTCTGCACGTAACACACGCAGCCGGGTCTTCATCGGTACCGCCACGAATACAGAATGAGGCCGACGCTCCACAGCACGACCATCAATGCCGGGATTCCCAGCCATGAGACGGAATGGAAGCCGACAGCCTGCGAATAGCCAATGGCGAGCGAGAAAACTAGTGTGCCCGCGAACGCAAACGTCAAGGCACGGTAGTTGATTTGTTGCTCGCGCTCGTCGTTGGAGCGGAGGAAACGAAGCAGGAACAGAATCGCGGCCCCTGCTGCCAGGACGGCGAGGGCGAGGACCGGGACACGAAGGGAAGGGACCTTGCCGACTGCGCTGATCGCGATTGCGGAAACCACTGCAGCGCCATAAAAGAGCCAGAGTGCACTTTGACGGCGGTGCGCTAGATTCTCCGGGGATTGAGCAGGCATGTAGACCTCCCGAAACTCCGTGCAGTGTAATGTATAGCGTACATAGTGTCAAGCACAAGATTCCCGTGGTCCCGTACACCGCCCTCTCGCAGCTCCCCGCGCGTAAATATATGGACTTGACACCATAATGTATTCAGTGCCATATTTGTAGGCGTGAAATGGGCCGTTGAGATGGCCGATGAATTCGAACCTGAATTTCAGGCGCTGCACGAGGATGTGCGGACTGAGATACTGGCGCTTGCGATTGTTCTACAACAGTTTGGGCCGCAGTTGGGTCGGCCTCGTGTTGATACGCTGAAAGGCTCGCGGCACGCAAACATGAAGGAATTACGATTCAGCGCGGCAGATGGTGAATGGCGAGTAGCCTTCGCCTTTGATCGGAGGCGTGCGGCGATTCTACTGGTAGCGGGAGACAAATCGGGTGGGAGCCAAAAACGTTTCTACCGCGAACTGATACGGAAGGCAGATGAGCGCTTTGACGCCCATCTTGCTCGGATTGGAAAGGGGACGTAACCATGTCCGTGAACGTGAATGAGGTAATTCGGAAACTGAATCCAGCCGAGCGCAAGAAGGTCGAGGACCGCGCCGCTGAGATAGTCGCGGAGGAAATGAGCTTGCGTGATCTCCGAAAGGCCCGCAAGCTCACGCAAGCCCGTGTCGCCAAGACTCTCGGCATCACTCAAGACAGTGTTTCCCGACTTGAGAAACGCAGCGACCTGTTGATCTCGACACTGCGAAAGACGGTCAAAGCTATGGGCGGCGACGTCCGCATTGTTGCTGAGTTCCCGGATCGCGCGCCAGTCGTGCTTTCGGAATTATCTGAGGACGACCCACCGCGCAAATCACCTCGGAAGCACGCGCACGCCGAAGTGTAAGGCTCCGGTGCTCCCGGTGCCGTCAAGAGGTCGGGCCCGTTAGCACGGCTCCTGTGCCTTGGAGAAATAAGCAATGACGTTGATACGAGATTGTAAGGAAACGATCCAAGCGCGCGTTCAACGCGATCCCGGCTTTCGGGAGGCGCTTCTGCGCGAGGGCATTGAGAACTTTCTCTCCGCTGATGTCGAAACCGGGAAGATCATTCTCCGCGATTTCATCAATGCCACAGTGGGGTTTTCCCGGCTGAGCGAAATCACGCATCGTTCCGCAAAGAGTTTAATGCGGATGCTCGGGCCGCGCGGTAATCCTCAAGCGCGGAATCTGTTTGAGGTCGTGAAGTATTTACAGGACGCCGAAGGCGTGCGGTTCGAAGTCCGGCCGAGACGGGCTGCCTCGGATTCAGACCATCGACTGTCTACCGCGCGCAATGAACGTGTTCGTGCAAGAGCGGGTCGGTAAGTCGGCCATGTCCCTGAACGTGAATGAAGTAATTCGAAAACTGAGTCCAGCCGACCGTAAGAAGATCGAGGACCGCGCGGCTGAAATAATCTCAGAGGAAACGAGTTTGCGCGAACTCCGAGAGGCTCGCAAGCCCACATAGGCCCGTGACGCTAACACTCCCGGAATCAATAGCCGCCGCGCAAGTCGTCTCGGGAACATGTGTGCATGCGTCAGGGCCGAGACACGACTATCAGTCGTAACTGACAGTACCGTTGAGTCACGAGGACACGCCACGAGGACTTCGACAGTTCGCTACTCTGTACGTTTGCCCTTTGTCGGAATGGCTTTGCTGATGTTTTGGGGCATCAGCACAACGGCGCAGAATTCCAATCAAACTCCGCCTCAAGCAAAAGGCTTTTCGAGTTACGCGCAAATGTTCGTCGCTAAATATCAAAAGTTCCTTTGGACTTGGCTTAATTTACGTTTTCGATCATGCCGATGTTGGCGGTGAGGATCGCGACGTGATCAACCGCCAGATAGCGCCCGTCGGGAGATATGGCCAAATGGTCTTGAGGATTGAGGCCGGGATCGACAAAATAGTCGTGGCTCATAGGCAGCATTGGGGAAAGGCGCGTGAGGCCCTGATCATCCCAGCGAACTTTCCAGATGATTCCATTCAGATCAGGTTTGCCTTCGACGACGTAAATCTGGTCATTGCGCGCCACCGCGTACGATTCGACCCATCCGCGAAATACTTGGCGGGGCGGGCTCTTAAAATCCTCGACCCACAAACCTGCGTTGGGGTCACCCTCGTTGCGAGCATGAACCACGTACGCGATCGAGCGGCCATCGGGAGACCAACGCAAGGGCTCGCCCAGATCGTTCGGATGGGCGGTGGTATGTATCTCCGCCGAATCGTTGCGCGGATCAAAGATTTCCGCCTGACCCTTCGCATTGCGAAAGAGCAGCCGACCGCCTGGAGCGGCGTCGAAGAAGATGTCCGAGGTTTCCTTCAAGATGGTCCTCGGCGGCCCACCGGACAAAGGAACGATTCTGATCGCTCCGTTTTCCAGAATGGCCTGCGACCAATAGATGACGTGCTGGCTGTCAGAGCTCCAGCGGGGAAACACGTTGCTTCGGTCATCGTGCACAAGCGGAAACGCATTGACACCGTCGGCGTCTGAAACCCATATGGTCTCGTTCTCAGCTCCTTTTAAATTCGAGAAATAGGCGAGATGTTTTCCATCGGGCGAATATGAGGGCGCGAGCTGATTACGGCCTGGATCGGTCCCAAGAGCCTTCCAAGTTTGCTGTTCCGGTGTCGCCTCCAAGTCCAATCGAGTGAGATAACTGCTCTCGCGCCAGGTCGAGAATACGACCTGCTTGCCGTCGGGAGAAACATCGAGTTGCGCGTCGTCTCCTTGGCCCTCCGTGATCTGCCGCGGTTCACCGCCCTCAGCAGAAATCTTCCAGATGTTGAGCGTGCCGCCGCGGCTAGAGGCGAAATAGATCGAGCGCCCGTCGGGCGACCATGCGGGCGATAAGGTCAGCGCGCCATAACTGGCCAAGGAGCGAATCTTCCCTGATCGCAAGTCGAGCACTTGCAGCGACGAATAGGGACCGTCGTAGCGGATCAGGTATGCGATCTGGCGCCCGTCGGGCGAGAAGCGCGGCTCCGCTGCACGGCCGGTATCCGCCATGTCAGATTGGGTAAGTCTTCGGCCATTTTCGCCGTAAATCCCCGAAGTCCAAAGAGTGCCATCGGTGACATCGACGTAAGCGAGCGACTTGCCGTCTCGCGACCAAGCAGGGTCCGTCGCATGCAAGATCACGCGCCGTGGTGTTCCGCCAAGGGCTGGAACTTCCCAGATGTCCCACAGCCCCGAATTGTTCAGCTCCGCGTACGCGATGGTTGCGCCGTCGGGTGACCACGCAGGGCGCGACTTGAAATTCGCGTCGTGCGTAATTTGCACCAGGCTTCCGCCGCTCAGCAGCCCGACGTCGATGTTGTAGTGGCCGTCACGGTCGGAAACAAACGCGACGGATCGGCCATCCGGCGAAATCGTAGGCTCCGCCTGGACCCCCGCGAAACTCGTGACCGCACTGAAATGCATCGATGTTGTCGGCACCGGCGCGCTTAGTTTCCAGACGACGGTAACCCATATCAGCGCGATTGCCAGAGCGCCGGCGATCGCCCAAGGCAGCACGCGCCGCTGACGGGATGCTGCCGGCGCAGTCGCCATTTGTGGTGCCGTGCCGGAGAGAACTTCGTCGAGTGCGATCCGGGCGTCGCCGATCGCTTGCAGGCGTTGCTTCGGATCCTTCTGAAGGCAGCGCTGCAGAAGAACTCGGATGTGCGGCGGCGTCTCTTGAGGCAGCCGATTCCAATCGGGATCGACTTTGAGAATGGCTGCCAGCGTCTCCGTCACCGTTTCGCCGTGAAAGGCTATCTCGCCGCTAAGCATTTCATACAGCACGCAGCCGAAGGCCCAGATGTCCGCCCGCCGGTCCGCGGACTTTGCTTTCGCCTGCTCTGGAGACATGTAAGCTGCCGTCCCCAGCAGGACTCCGGCTTTCGTTGCCATCTCGCTGATCGTAGGAGAATTCGCTATGTCGGCTGATCCCGCTTCGTCGGCCAGCGCTTTCGCCAGGCCGAAATCGAGAAGCTTCACTTGGTCGTCGTCGGTCACCTTGATGTTGGCAGGCTTCAGATCGCGATGGATGATTCCACGCTCGTGGGCGTATTCGAGCGCCTCCGTCATCTGTTTGGTGAGGGTCAATGCTTCCTCGATTGAGATCGGCCCCCGGCGGACGCGATCTGCCAAGGTAGGTCCTTCGACAAGCTCCATGACCAATGCGTGGATGCCGTCGGAGTCTTCTAAGCTGTGGATCGAGGCGATGTTGGGATGATTTAACGACGCCAACACTCTTGCTTCGCGTCGGAAACGGGCAAGCCGCTCTAGATCGTTTCCGAAAGCCAGAGGAAGGACCTTGATCGCCACGTCGCGCTTGAGCTTGGTGTCATGGGCGCGATACACCTCGCCCATGCCACCCGAACCAATGAGCGCCGTGATCGTGTACGATCCCAGCTTTGCCCCGTCCTGCAATGAGCCGGCGCGGCGCGGCTTCTGGTCTAAGAGACCGCCGTCTTCCCGCTCATGTGCGGCAATGAGCGTTTCCACCTCGCTCCGCACATCGGGATCCGTGCACGCTAGGTCGAGGTAGGCCGATCTTTGCTCCGGCACGCGTTCCAGGGCCTCGGCCAGCACACGCTTGACTCGCTGCCACTGCTCGGGCGTCATACCTCGGTGCTCCTCTTTAGCTCCCGCTTCAGCCACGCTCGCGCCGTTACCCATTCCCGTTTAACCGTGGCCGGTGATATATCAAGAACGACCGCGGTCTCTTCGATCGAAAGCCCCGCAAAAAAGCGGAGTTCCACCAGTTGCCCCTGCTGCACGTCCAGAGCCGATAGCTTTTCGAGCGCAACATCAAGCTCGAGCACGTCCAATTCAGCCTTTGCTAGATGTGCCATTTCTGGATCGAGCGCGAGCCTGGTCACGCCGCCGCCGCGCTTTGCGGCCAGGCGATTCCGTGTGTGATCGACGAGGATCTGTCGCATCAGTTGCGCGGACACCCCGAAGAAGTGCGCCCGGTTTTGCCAATGCGGTGCCTTTTGACGAGCCAGCCGGAGGTATGCTTCGTTGACCAACGCGGCACTCTGCAGCGTATGGTCTTGCCGCTCATTCCACAGGTGCCGACGCGCGATTCGGCGCAACTCGTCGTAAACCACCGGAATCAGCGCGTCGCGAGCCTTTTCGTCCCCTCGCCCCCAATCGGCGAGCAGCCCGCTGATACGCGTCGACGAAACTCCGGACACACACCCTCCCGCCACCACCGGCCCTTTATAGATCTGATCACTCGAACGGTACCCTTCCGCAGCGGATAAAGTCAATTAGATCAACGGTAGATCGGTTGGTTCCGTGTCTTGGATGTCGCCTCTCTAAAATCCGCAATTTCCTGAGCCGTTTTGCCTCCGTTTTCCGCTTGATAGGGCAAAGGCGCGCAATGAACTCCGCCGATCATCGGAGGTTCGTGCCGCCGAGAAATCAATTCGAAGGGGGAAACACTATGAAGCTCATTCACAGACAGAAGTCGGCCAGCTCGGCGAAATTCTTGCCACGTCGAGTTGCCAAGACCCTGGTATCCGGGAACGTGCGACTTTTCGTTCTCGTCGCGCTCATGGCTTTAGGCGCGATGTTTACCGCTCGCGGAGCAAGCGCCGCCGGCTGCGCTGTTCCATACGCGGCAGGGGCGCCCATTTCATCACCTCTTGCGAACCAGCAGTTGGCGGATGCGCCGAACCAGTCTTTCAGCATCGTCGGTTTGTGGCATGTGAACTATACCGGCACCTACGATAATAATTTCCCTCCCAATCAGCCCGCGACCCCGCCGTTTCCGTTTCTGGAATCGTACAAGACCTGGCACGCGGACCACACCGAGTTTGAAAATGCCTTCTTGCCGCCAGCGGGCGGAAACGTCTGCTTCGGCGTTTGGAAGGACCTCGGACGTGGCACAGTGAAGCTGCATCACATCGGGCTGATGTTCAATCCGGACGCCACCGGTCCCATGGATGCGGTGGCGAATGTGTTCACCGTGGACGAAATCGACACCGTTTCGCACGACGGCAAAACCTATGAGGGCACCTTCGACTTCAAGCTTTTCGACGCCACCGACGTTTTCGGCACCGGAACGCCGATCGCCGAAGTGAAGGGCACGGTCGCCGCCACCCGCATCATCGTTAATTGATTGTTTCGCGGCGAACGGTAGCAATGGTCACTCAGGCCATGGCGAAGAGAGTCCCGCAGTTCGCTTCGCCATGGCGCAACTTCCTCGCCGAGTTCGTTCCGTCTTAGTCTCGAAGCCGAGATAGATTCCGCCGGCGGCGAGCCGTTCGCCGCATTGGAATCCGCAAGTTAAAGCGCCTGATCGTGTTTGCTTATCCGGAGCGCTTGCTCGCTAGGCAGACGCACTGGTTTTTGGTACCGGCGCTTAGCTGGCAGCCTCGTCGCGGTAAGACAATGCGGCTATTTGGTGAGGCCGTCGCGCTGCTGAAAGCTGGGAGCGCGGACTTAGGCCCCTGCTCTCCGTGTACCCGCCGTGTACCTCGGTTGGGTGAATATGGGGTTTTTGGCGTTTTTCGCGTTTAATAGAGTCAATAACTTACGAATTTTCAGCGTCGCTTTTAGTCCGATCCCCACCGCCCCTACCAGATTCCTAAGTAATTAGCGCCATTGCTGCTTCTGCCTGACGCCCAAACGCACTTTGTTTTCGGCCTCCGGCGCATTGCGGTGAGGGCCTTCACTCCGACGGTACAGTCTACGCGGAACATCTATCAACCGAGGAGACTGAGACCGATACCGGCAGCCTCGGGAATGACTGTACGGAGAGCGGGAACTACACCGTGACGCTCTCGCTTGTAGGGGTGGGCGGCAGCTCGCAGCAACTTGCTTCGTTCTCGAATTCGTGGAACACGGTCTACGGTCCGACTGGTGGTTCGCCCAGCCCAGCGGCCTTCACGAAACTGAGTCCCGGGAGCGTGATTCCAGACGGCAGTGGTGGAGTACTCGTGAGCTGGGCAACATCCCAATGCACCACTGTACTACCGACGGCGCCGGCGGCCTGTGATTATGCTGACAGCACCATCACAGTTGCAGACTTCGGACCCGAAGGAGGTGGACAGGCCGTGTTGCCGGGTGTCCACGACTCCGCGCTAGGGGTCGATAGGATGCTGCTTAGCGATACTGGAGTTGCATTCATCACGGACGGAACCACGGTGGTCGCTTTCAACGTTGCTTCTCTCGCGCCCGTTTGGACCTACGCATCCCAAGGCGGTACGCTGTCGCTGGTTGCGGCCAGCAGCGATGGCCGCGACAGTCAGTGACGACGCTTCAAAGTGGACAGCCAAGCAGTTTTACACCGCCACAAACTCGGGCAACTGGAAGGATCCCGAAGGTGAATTGCATGCCTTTGGGACATTCCAAGCTCTCACCATGGATTTTATCGATCTACTACAGCAGGTTTCTGGACAGAAGGCTATCTTTTGGCTTGACTCGCCCGGGCACAGTTATTTTGCGGATTATCCTGTGGACCAAGAACCGATCGATTCAATCGGCCAAGTTGAGCAATTTACGTCGGAAGTTTGCAACCGCTTTGACATTTGTACTCACGTCAATTGGTTTGTGGATCTGACCGTGGATCCGGGAGCCATATTGGATACAGTTCAGACGCAAGCGGGGCTTGGGTCTGAATCTAATCCGTAATTTAATAGGAGGCAAGGATGAGGCTCTCCTCGAATATCGTTCTGATTTGGTTCTTGATTGAACTTTTTAGCTGCGCTGGAGTTCATGTCGCATCTGCCCAAAGTCTGCCCGATCCCCAAGAACTTGTACAAGAACTGCAGGCGGCGCAATCTAGCAACGGGGCCAAAACGAAATTGACGGAACTGGCAAAATCTGATCCTGCGGTTCGGGCGTATCTCACTACTTCCCTACCGCCGATTATTCAGCTCGGTCCTGGTTCTTGCCACCCCGTTTACCGTAACGGTACGACCAACATCGTTGATCTCGATGCCACATGGCAATCTTGCCCTTGGCACAACGCAGTGGAGTTAGCGGGGAGGTTGAAAATTGCCGAGGCTGTGTCGGCCCTAGCTCCGTGGATCGGTATGTCGGATAAAGCAGGCATAATAACTGGCGGTGGGGAGGCGGGCCTTGGGGCTTATCCGGCTGCAAGGGCCCTGTCCCAAATCGGAGACCCGGCCGTGCCGACACTTCAGCACTTCCTGAGCAAGGGTAACCCCATCGAGCACGCAAACGCGCTTCACGCTCTGTGTTTAATTGATTCTTCAAACGCGAAGAGCGTACTGCGTCAGTATTTGCCCCGTGAAACTTCCCCCGGCGCCCAGCAGATGATCCGACGAGCGCTAGAAAAGAAATAGTCGCAGGAAAATTTGAGCGGCGGGTTGCACCGGGCATCTGGGCCGGGAGGCGAGACGGCCGCCGGTAATCTAGGTCGGGTCGTGGGTCTATTTGCAGACAGCGCTCGCTGAAAAATCCTTTTTTCGCAGCAGTCCAGCAGTCAGCAGAATCAGCAATTGGATTTGGCGGGCGGTTGCAACGCCGTCATTCCGCGGGACTGTGTGGTTCGGGGGTCGTGTTCGATCCCCACCGCCCCTACCAGATTCCGCACAAAAATTCGGTGGCGATTACCGGGATTTAGCTGCTTTGCGGGCGGGCTTTCGTGCGGGCAGGTTGCTCGGAACGGGAGCCGCGGGCCGGCTCTCGGGCGAAGCCACGGCGCCTTTGTGAACCGGCAAGATCACCGATACGAGGGTGCCTTCGTTTTCACGGGAGACGATTTCGAGCCTTCCGGAGAGCTGCCGGACGCGTTCACGCATGCCGAGAATACCGACGCCGAGTGGAGGTATGGATTCCTGCAGATTCGAACCGCCGGGCCCAAATCCTTTTCCATAGTCTTTAATTTCCAGAATGATCTCATCGCCTTTGCAGATCAGGCGCACAAATCCACGCGACGATCCGGAGTAGCGGTGGACGTTGGTAAGGCTTTCCTGAACAATGCGAAAGAGGGCGATTTCGGCCTCCGGAGTGAGGCGCGGAAATTCGGGATCAAGTTCAACGGAAATATCGATGCCACTGCGCCCCGAAAATCCCTCGACGTACCATTTGAGCGCGGGACCCAAGCCGAGCTCTTCAATCAAGGGCGGGTGCAATAAATACGAGAGCGTGCGAACTTCCTCGGTAATGCGCTTATTGACGGCGGCGCAGTCAGAGAGCACCTTGCGCACTTCGGGATCGAGGTGCGACTCGCGCTCGAGCAGGTTCCAGAGCATCATCGACTGGACGGCGAGGCTTTGCCCGGTGATATCGTGCAAGTCGCGAGCGATGCGACGGCGTTCCTCATCCTGCAATGCCAGCAAACGGGTGGAGAGTTCTCGAAGGGATTGTTCGCTCAGCCGCAAGGCCTCGGCGACTTGCACCATGTCGGTCAACTCGGTGGCGATGATGCAGACGTGCTTCCCGGGCGAGCCGCTCGGCGGGCCGACCGTGAATCGAATGGTGCGCTCCGGGGTGCCGTTGCTTCGCAGCACCACCTCACCGCGCACACGCTTGTGAAGCAAACGCGCGAGCTCTTCGTGGCCGCGCCAGGGGATGTGGTCAAGCAGCGGAGTGCCAACCAGGCGATCGCGCGGGGCGCCGAGGATTTCCGCGAACCGATCGTTCACGTACAGAATGGTGCCGGAGGAATCGAGAGTAGCGGCGCCTTCGGTGAAATTCTCGACGAGAACGCGATAAGGATGCTCGGCACCCTGGAGGACGACGACTTCATTGCCTTTTTCGCCAGACACCACCAGAGCGTCGATCCCGCCCCGCTGGATCGCGTCGACAATTTCTTCGAACTCGGATGGACGTTTCAATGCTCCTCACAGAGATCTATCGGGCCGTGCGCTTTGCGTCAACGGGGACTTTAGCTGCTGCGCGATTGGCTGTGTCGAACGTCCGGACATCCAGACCCACGAGCACCTGTTCGGTGTTCGAGAGGTCGCCAATGATCTTACGCAGCGGCACGGGAACCTGCCGGACGAGCGTAGGAATCGCTAGAATCTGATGATCCTTGGCGAGCGCGGGATTCTTGAGCAGATCCACCACTTCGACCTTGTAGCGCCCGCCGAGATACTCCGAGCAGATTTTTCTCAGATTCGAGATGGCGGCCAGGGATTTCGGGGTTTGCCCCGCGACGTACAAACGCAACAGTATATCGGTCTTGCCGGCATTTCGATGGGCTGGTTTCGGCATTAAGGCTTCGCCTTTCTCAGCGCGGTGGGACGCGCGGGTCGCTGCGAATTGACGGGACTGCGGCTCTTGAACATGTTCTCTCGATCCAATTGCGACTGCTCTGCGCGTTCGCTATTTTGTTGCGCAATCTGTTCCGTCAGCTCGACTTGAGCGGCGGCCTCTGCCTGCAACGCGGCGATCTGAGCTTCGATCACCAGCAGTTTACGATTCGCCTGCTGGCGCTTCAGTTGTATATCTTCTTCCCGGGCGGTGGCATCGGCCAGCTCCTTGGCCTCTTGGGCGATCCGGGCGGAGCCGGTGAGCACTCCTCCGAGGCCGAGGTACGCGGGAATTAGATCGACACCGTTTTTGGTGATGAGGTATTCGCGGACTTGATTGGAGTGGGCCATGCCTCGCGATTTGAGAACGTAGATGCAGCGATTCCGCTCCCCGTTCAGCTCCACATCGCGCAACAAAATCCAAGTGTCGGCCAGGGAGGATATCCCGATTTTCGTGCTTTCCAGGTTAATGTCCCGACTCGTTAAATCGACGAAAATAGCGGTGATGCCCGCCGCCTTCAGAAAATCGATCAGGCGCATCATCATGGAGCTGGCTTCGAGCTGCGTGGTTCCGGTCAAAAGATTGGAGATCGGATCGATGATCACGGACTGCGGTTTCCATTTTTCGACGAGCTTGTGAATGCGCAACAGATGCATTTCCAAGCCGAACTGCGTGGGACGCCAAGCTTCGTGTATCAGAAGCCCTTTTTCGACCCAGTGGTTCAGATCGATTCCCACAGACTTCATGTTTCGGGTCACTTGAGCAGGGGATTCCTCGAAGCCGATGAACAGGCATCGCTCGCCGCCCCGGCAGGTAGCATCAGCAAACGAGGCGGCTAGAGTGGTTTTTCCGGTTCCAGCCGTGCCGCTGAGGAGAATGCTGGAACCGCGAAAAAAACCCCGGCCCTCCAACATATCGTCCAATGCCGGAACTCCACTTGTGACTCGCTCATTCGACACCTTGTGCCGGAGTTGAAGCGATGATACAGGAAGGATGGACATACCGTTCTCATCGATCAGGAACGGATACTCATCCATTCCATGCTGCGTGCCCCTGTATTTCACAACCCGGATGCGCCGGACGGATATCTGGTCCTTGACGCGATGGTCCAGAAGGATGACGCAGTCGGAAACATATTCTTCAAGACCTTCGCGAGTGAGTGTCCCTTCGCCTCTTTCGGCGGTGATAACGGTGGTAAGCCCTCGGTCTTTCAGCCAGCCGAAAAGGCGGCGGAGCTCCGCACGGAGAATGCGTTGGTTGGAGAAGTTGGAGAAAAGAGCTTCGATGGTATCGAGCATGATGCGCTTGGCGTGGACCGTCTCAACGGCATGCTGGATGCGGATGAAGAGTCCGTCCAGATCGTATTCGCCAGTTTCCTGAATCTGACCGGGATCGATGGAAATGTAGTCGAGGTACAGCTTTTTTTTCGCAGCTAATTCGTTGAGGTCAAATCCGAGAGAGGCAACGTTGCGTGCGATTTCTTCCGGCGACTCCTCGAAGGCCAGCAGGACGCCGGGCTCATTGAATTCCGTTGCGCCACGAACCAAAAACTCAATGCCGAGCATGGTCTTGCCGCTTCCCGGGCCGCCGCAGAAGATCGTCGAACGGCCTCTGGGAAGGCCGCCGGCAGTAATATCGTCAAGCCCCCGAATGCCCGTGGATGCTTTCTGAAGCGGCACCACGGTGCTCAGGTGCGCGGATGCGCGGTTGGTTTTCGTAGCCAACGAAAAATACCTCCGCAATTCCTTCAGCGCGGACAGCGACTCGGATGCGAATCGGCACCAAAACGCAAGCCAGCGTTTGCTGGAATGTAGATGAAAAGACTATAACGCGCCAGTGGCCGAAAGCTATATGAAGATATAAACTCAGAGATGTATGCTGCCGCGAGGCCTAGAAGTACGGCGAGCCGGTTCCCCTTCCGGCGCCGCAGTCAGATCAGATCAGGGCTGAACCATGCCGCGGCGGACCGCGTAACGCACGAGGCTGGCGGTCTCATGAATATCGAGCTTCTGCATCAGCCGGGTGCGGTGCGATTCCGCAGTTTTGACGGAGATGCCGAGCACCGAGGCGACGTCCTTGGTTGATTTGCCCTCGGCGATGAGCTGGAGCACCTGTCGCTCGCGAGGGGTCAAGGAATCAGCGGGCTTTTTCGACTTCGACCGGTACGCCTCGAGCAGGGCACGCGAGACGCCGGGGCTGAGATAGATTTCACCGCCGGAAACCTGCCGCATCGCTTGCACCAGGTCGCGCGCGGCTTGGCTCTTGAGGACGTATCCTTTCACGCCGGCATCGAGCGCTTCGGAAAGATATTGCTCCTCATCGTGTTGGGTGAGGAGAATGGTTTTGATTTTTGGGAAAGAACGGCTAATGGTGCGAGCCGCCTCGAGCCCGTTCAGGACCGGCATGGCGATATCCATGACTACGATATCGGGCCGTTGCAGCTCAATTTGGCGCAGTGCTTCCTGGCCCTCAGCGGCCTCAGCAATAATCTGGAAGCCCTCACGCTCGAGCAGCGATCGCAAGCTTTCTCGAACCAACACGTGATCGTCAGCAAGTACGACGCGAATTGACATGGCTGTGTGACTCCTTATTGCTGGGAACCCGAACCAGCAATTTTGTGCCGCAGCGCGGCGAAGAAACGATGGACAAAGTACCCCCGACGGCATGCAACCGCTCGCGCATGCCGATTAACCCGAGAGCCTTTTTCCTGTGCGGAGCATGCACGTCGAAACCGGCGCCATCGTCCTCGATCGAACAGATGACGATGCCCGGCTCGACGCCGATGTGGATGGTAACCCGACGAGCTTTCGCGTGCTTGGTGATATTGGATAATGCTTCCTGTACAACGCGGTAAAGGACGATCTCCAATGCGCTGGACTCGCGGGCCGCGACGCCTTTGGCGACAACCACGCGTATCGGCAGGGCGTTGCACTTGGAAACTTCGCTTGCCAGGAATCGGATAGCGGCGACCCAACCTAAGTCGTCCAATATCGTGGGGCGCAGCTCGTGAGAGTATTGGCGCAACTGTTTTTCGATCCGGCTGAGCAGGTGCTCGATGCGGGCCAGTTGTTTTCGCTCCGGCGACGGCATGCGCCTTGAAACATCGGAGAGTGCGATGTGGGCGGCCACGACGGATTGGCTGGCATCCTCGTGTACGGCATACGAGACACGTTTCACTTCTTCTTCCAGTGTTTCGTTCAAGCGGCGCAAGGCAAGGAGCGCATCTTGAAAATCCTGATGCTCCCTCTCGTAAAGGGACAGCCCCTCGGCCAGAAACTGGCTGCCAGCCCGAAGCAATCTTGCGGAAGTCCCATTGACGCCGGATTCGGCGAGCAAATCCGAAAGCACTTTGTGGTGCATCGACGCTAATGCCAGAAGGCTGTCTTCGGCTTCGATGGCCCGGCGACCTATTTCGTACGCCTTTTGCAGCGCTTCCTCGCCGCCTCCTTGCGCGTAGGAGCGCAAGGACGAGCGGTACTGATCCTCAAAGCGTTTCACCAGCACGGCGCTGGATTTGGCGGCACTCATTCGCTCTCTCCAGCACGAAGCAATCTCGCGGGCACGTAGTCGAGAACTGGCCTGTGTCGCGCCGCTTCGATCACGTGGGCGATGCCGGCGTCGCCGCTTAAGGCTACACCAGAGATTCGATTACCGCTCGATCCGCGAACCGCCTTCGCAAAGGTTTTTCCCAAGCACGCGCCAGATGAATGGGTGCAAGAACGCTCAGACGTGAGGATGGGGATCAAGATAGCGTCAGAATTCATGCGGAAAGAATGTCTGCGAGCGTTTGCGATCATGCCCTTGGTGGAGCGCTGCTATGGATACATGCGCGCCGAGCGGACGCTGCCAGTGACCGCTCGATGACTGGATCCGCTGTTAAACTGTTTGGTTCGATATGGCGCATATTTTCCAGTGGCCGGGCCGACCTGAGTACCGGCTCGCCCGCAGCGCACGCGGTATCCAATATGAGTACCATTCACTGGGAAGAAGCCTCAAGTGGAAGAATCCTGTCTTACATCGTCAGGTGAAGACCCTATATCGAACGGCGCAACCCTAACCAGACTAAGGATTTGGGGTACGGCACATTCCGGCTTGTGCCGGGTTGTCCGATTCGGTCGTTGGGGCGAACCTTTCATTATCCCAGCCAGTGGGCGGCCGATTTAGCGGGCCGCAGGCATCGGTCCGCGCAAGCGATGAACGCTGCGCGTAGAGGAGACATGAGGAAGTCCACAAAACGCCGGGGCGGAGAGGGTACATCCAGCGGCCCTAAACTCACCTCCGGTGGGGACACCCGAAAGCCTTTATTGGCGAGCGCCGCAGACAGGTGGAAGCGGCGGACCAAAAGTGATCTTGAGAGTCTACTTTCCGCTCTCCTGGTGGCAGGCAGTACTGCCGGGGACCAAGCAGAGCTGGACAGCATGGAAGACCTTAGCGACCTGTATCTCTCAAACAGAGTGACGGAAATGCATTCGCCGGTTCAATCGCCGGCCCTGTGGCCTGCAATTAAACAGATGATCCTCGACAGGGAACTGCGCGATTTGGCGCTTACGGATGATTTGACGTGTTTTTACAACCGGCGGGGATTTTACGCGGCGGCTACGCAGCAGCTGAAATTCGCGCGCCGAAATGGCCAGCGCATGATGCTGTTTTATTGCGATGTGAATAATCTTGGCGAAATCAACCAACTGTTCGGGCGCGAGGAGGGAGACTTCGCGCTGGTGCGCACGGCAGACGCGATCGAGGAAGCCTTCCGAGACGCGGACCTTCTGGCCCGATTACGTGACGATGAATTCGCGGTATTGGCTTCAGGCGCAGCCGGAACTGACGAGGAAGCGGTCCTGCGCCGCTTAGAGACCTGCATTCAACGGGCGAACTCAACCGAGCCGCGGTACCCGCTGTCACTCACCGTAGGCGCGGTTGAGTTTGACCCTAACCACCCTGCCCAAATAGGCGAACTCATGGAGCTAGCAGAACGCTCCATGAAAGAGCGTAAACAACGTCGATCATTTCTATTCTCGCCGGAACTCGGAAGCGATTAGCTTTTAACAACTTTTCAAGGATCGTACACGCATGGCTATGAACGGACGGTTTGAAACCCGCGTCTTCTTGACGGTGCCTTTGTATCTACATGATTCAAACAAATCGGTTCCCGCCGACCTGGCGCTCACGGAAAACGTAAGCACGCACGGGGCGCGGATTGTCACAAAACGTGCGGGAAATCCCGGCGAAGAATGGCAGATCGCGGCCATGTCGAACGGTATTCGCCACGATGTTCGCGTGGTTTATTGCGAGCCGCTCTCCCGGCACAATTTCTGCGTCGGATTGGAGTTGGAAGAGTCGGCGCAGAATTGGTGGGACGGATCGCAGCCATTACGAGCGCCCGCGAAAACGGCAACGGCACGGGCTTGCGGCCCTTTCATCCGAGGCGGTAGCACCGAGCGCGCGGGGTCCGGCCGGGGCACGGAGCAATCCGGCTAGCGGAAGTGCGCGACGTGTGCGCGACGCTAGGGCGAGACGATTTGATAGCCTTGCTTTAGTTCGCAGCGGTAGCTTTTTGACTGCGTCTTGGCTACCTGCACGTTACAATCAGCCCACGGCACCGATGGGTTCGGTCCCATCGGAAACACGGTTTCCACCGAATTTACTTCCGCCTCAAATGTGGGCCCCTCCGCGGGGGGCGGCAGGCTGAAATTGATCGAGTCTCCGAAGATCACCGGATACATTTCTTGAACCGTGTCGCTGATCTCCCGTCGAAACACTTCGGCCTGCATGAGAAACGTTGTGGTATCAGACCAATCCAAGACGGAGACGCTAATCGTGCGACTCGCGCCTGAGTAGCGGTCGGACACGATCCTGGTGAAGGGGCACGGTCCGGCAATACAAGAGACTCTGGCATTCTCAAAGACATTGTCCTGGCCGGCATCCATGGATGCGGAATTTTCGCTGGCCTTCCATTTTCCGTTAGGCGAACACGGATTCTGTTCTTTGCACGGAACATTCCCCTGGTTCTTCACTTCAAAAGTGGTGATTTCGCTGCCGACGTTCACCTCCGTCTGGATTTGAGTGGAATAGCGCAGGCGGATATTCGATAAGCGAATCATGGGACCATGCGGCGTGATGGTGTGCTTCGGAACCGGGGTGAGGCTGACCACATACAGCTCGGTTCCAATGACCTCCGAAACCTCGAGTGGCTTGTAATCCGGATGCCGGAATCGGAGGAACACGGTTTCGCCTGGCCTGGCGCCGATTGGCAGGACGATTCTAAAGTAGCCGGAAAAATTGGACTTGGTGACGATCGGCGGAGCGGCGCCTTCCACGCTGACACTGACGTCGGCGATCGGGGATTGCTTCTTGACGTCTGCATCCGCTTTGATCACAGCGCCTTGCATCACGATATGCTGAGCGCGGTGCAGCCAGACGGTCTCCACGAGACCGGCGAGCACACCGCCGGTGACTAAAATCGCGATGGACAGTGCAATTCTTTTACGCCTGCGCATCAAATCGCCTATAGTTTCAGCATAACAGCAAGAGTTGGCGCCGCGGAGGCGAATTGCCGGGCGCGGCACGGATTCAGCAGTATGCTTTCAAAGCGCATTGGGTATTGCCGCTTCTGAAGAGCGGCTATAATTTTACAGATGCATGATTTCCTGACCAGCAAAATGAGCCGGCGAACACTTTTGGCAAAAGCGCTTCGTGCCGGAGCATGTGTGCCGTTCGCAGCCGCCGAACTGCCTTCGGCGCTGGCCGCGACCGATCAGCAGCAGCTGATCGCGCCGTTCACTCCGCTTGCAGGGCAAGTACCGTTCTCACCCGATGAAGACGCATTGCTGGAGGATATCGAGCGAACCGGGTTCCGATTTTTTTGGGAGCAGGCCAATCCGGAAACAGGTCTGGTTAGGGACCGCGCCGATGTGTTCAGCAACAAACAAAGCTCGCTGGCGAGCATCGCGTCCGTGGGCTTCGGCCTCACCGCCATCTGCATTGCGGATGCGCGCGGTTACATCTCGCATTTAGACGCCACCGAGCGCGTGTTGCATACCCTGCGGTATTTTTGGAAAAAGCTGCCAAATCATCGCGGTTTCTTCTATCACTGGGCAAATATCAATACCGCCGAACGGCAATTCGATTCCGAAGTGTCGTCGATCGACACAGCGATCCTGCTGTGCGGTGTGCTGACCTGCCGGCAACACTTCAAGGAGTGGGAAATCCAGGAACTGGGCCACCTGATTTTCAATCGCGTGGAATGGACGTGGCTTTCCGAGGATACCAGCGTGTTATCTCACGGCTGGACGCCGGAGACGGGTTTTCTTCCCAGCCGGTGGAACGACTACAGCGAACTGATGATGATGTACCTGCTGGGACTGGGATCGTCCACGTACCCTCTGCCGACGGCTAGCTGGGACGCGTGGTCGCGCGTGCCGTTCGTGTACGACGGCATCCGCTACATCGGATCGTTTGCGCCGCTTTTCATCCATCAATATTCACAGGCTTGGTTTGATTTTCGGAATAAACACGATCGCTACGCGGATTATTTTCAGAATTCCATGCTGGCGACCGAGGCGCACAAACGCTTTTGCCTCGATCTGGCGTCCCAGTTTCCGGATTACTCGAACGACCTTTGGGGCATTACCGCTTCCGATTCCGCGAATGGATACGTGGTCTGGGGAGGGCCGCCGGCCACAGGACCGATCGATGGAACCGTGGTGCCGTGCGCGGCGGGCGGATCGCTGTCGTTTCTGCCGCAGCAAACGGTCGCGGTGCTGAAGAACATGAGGGACCGTTATGGAAAGCGCGCGTGGAGCCGGTATGGGTTGGTTGACGCGTTCAATCCGCTAACGAACTGGTATGACACAGACGTGATCGGGATCGATCAGGGCATCACCGTGGTGATGGCTGAAAACGCGCGCACCGGATTCGTGTGGGAGACATTCATGAAAAATCCGGAGGCGCAGCGTGGAATGCAACGCGCAGGGTTCCAGCCCAACGGCCCCAATTATCACTTCGACGGATAAACTCCGGAAGGGCGCGTGCAGCGCTTCTGTTCGTCACTTGAACTGGAGCAACACCAGTCCTTGCGGGGGAATCACGAGCTTCAGTTTCCCATCGTGAAAATGAGCCGTTTCCGGGGGCGGCAGTTTCGCGGCGCGCTGGAGTTCCGCAATTTGCGCGCGCGTAGGATAGGCGGGACTCCCCATCTTGGCGTACGTCTCCAGCAGCGATCCGTGGGTTGCATCGAGGCGGGATATCAGAACAGGCGTCTGGCCGCTGAATCCTTTCACGTCGATGTGGAAGGTTTTCGACTCGCCTGTTTCTTCGGGCAAAAACAAGTTCCATACAGCCATTGCCAGAGTGCCGTCACTCTGCCGCGTTAGCAGCGCGGAATCGGAATTGAGCGCAATCCTGACGTCGCCCAGGTGATGCAAAAGCTTGAAGGCGTTGAAAGCCGGCTTCGGCAAATTGTCCTCGGCGATTAAGCCGTAACCGCCGTAAAACGGCTTTCGGACGACGCCTTGTTCCTCGAAAACATCAGAGAACGTCCAGTACGACATCATATCCGTGAGTCCATCGCATTGGCGGATGGTATTGGCCATCCAGGGTCCCATGTACAAGGCGTCGGTCACGTCTGTTTCATTCTTGTAGCTGGCGTTGTACTCGCTCCAAATAATCGGAAGGTCTGGGCGCGGGGATGCTTTGACCTGGTCGTAAACCTTTTTTGCAGCGAGGCAAACCATCTGGTCGCGCGTGACGGGCTGAGTGGTGCCCAGCACGTTTTCAGGCGAGTCGTTTCCGTACACGTGAGTTGAGACGAAATCCATGGGGATATTGTTTTTGACGTTGTGATCGATAAAGCTGGGAATCCATGCGGCTTGCGCCGTGGCCGGACCACCTACTCGGAGTTGTGGGCTGACCGATTTCAACGCGCGGGCTGTCACGTCGTACAAATGGTAGTACGTATCTTGTTGCGGTTTGCCTGCCCAGAAATCGAGGTTTGGTTCGTTCCAGACCTCGAAATACCACTGCGAAACTTCATGGATGCCGTAGCGATCCACCAGGTGGTGGGCAAAATTGGTGATCAGATTGCCCCATCTGCCCCAGTCCTTGGGCGGCGATACGATCGGGTGATACCAGAATGCCTGCTCAATTGGACTGGCCGCCAACTGGCGAGGCATGAAGCTCAGCTCGACAAAGGGGCGCACACCGTTTTCAATTAATCCATCATAGATATGGTCGACGTAGGAGAAATTGTAAACGGGATTGCCCGCGGCGTCCTGGTTGTAAAGGCCCACGTCATGATCGAAGATGCCGTGAAAGCGGATGTATTTGAAGTTGGTGGCAGCCTTCACTTCGCGAAGATCCTGGCGGTAGTCGGCACGCAAACTCAAAACAGCCCGGCCCGATCCGAACATCTGTTCCCAAAAGTGCGGAAACGGGTGACTGGGCGCGCTTGGATCGACGTGGATGGTGACGTCGCTGCTAGCTATGGTTGGAGACGCGACGTTTTGGGACATCTGCCGACGTTCCTTAGGCGAGTCTTTGACCGCCGCGACAAGGGCAGCGGAAGGTAGCAGAAATGCGAGCAGTAGGAGCAGCCTCGGCAGTGACACGTTCACCTGGAACCTTTGCGCGGGCGTCAGCGTACCAACCAACGCCGGCAGAATCGACGCCGCTACGCCGGCCGGCGCTACTGGCGCGTGCTACGCGGCGGACTGTGCGGCGTCCGTAGGTGAATTAGAATCCGCAGGCTGGAAATTTGCAACGATTTCCTGTTCCCAGGCCGGAACCGCTCGCGGGGGCATTTCGTGCAGAATGCGCTCCGCCGCAGCCACCCTGGAATCGGAGTGGAACCGCCGCTGCATGGCTGAATCACACAGCGCGTTGGAAATGGCTACCAGCGTCATGCCCTGGTGGTGAGCCATCCAGGTGCGGACGACTTCATGCTGCTTGCCGGGCGCGATACGACGGGAGGTGAAATCGATCGCGTCATAGAATCCATATTCCGCGAGCCAGCCGAGTTGCTTCATCTTCAAGAGGTTCCGAACAGCTGCCGCGGGTTCGATCATCATCGCCAGGAACGTGGCGTACGGGGCGACAACCGCATCGTTGGAATATTCGTCGCGGTGCAAAGCCAGCTTCGCGACTCCGAACGCGTGATAGACGTAGTGCCCATCCGGGGTGTACTCGTTGCAAGCGCACTCGGAGACGCCCCATGGAATATTTCCGTTATCCTCGGCGAACTTTTGCTGCACGCGAATGGCGGCACGAGCGCTGCGCTCCAGCAGCGAATTTTTGTGCGCTCGGGTCCAGAGACAGGGCATCAGGTATTCGAACATGGTGCCGGACCAGGAATAGAGCATCGGCTGGCGATTGTGCGTCCCATGGAAGCGGCCCAGACGAAACCAAGCTTTGTAAGGAATGGAACCTTGGGCGATGCCTCCGAAAGCGGCTGAGCGCGCTTCGGAAGGCAGCAGATCATAATGCCACTTGCTGATGGCCCCCTCGCCGGCATCGTACCCGATCGAAAGCATATCGAGCTTCTCATCATAGAAAATACTGAAGTCCATCGCGTCCGCCACGCTTTCAGCTTTATCGGCGATGTGAAGCAGCGAGGCGCGAAGTTGCTTGGCAATGGCGCGCGACCTTTCCAGATCGTCCACCAACCGCTCCGCGGCCGCTCGCACCGCCCCTGGGACATCGGGAGTGTCGTCCACCAAGTGCCGCAGCGCCAGTTTCAATTTCCCGTACACCGTCGAAAAAGTTTGCAGATTCAGATCGGAGACGCCGGGGAGGGAAGCCGGCTCCAGACGTTCACGCACGACGGCGTATTCAGGGCGCAGCCAGGGTGCAAAATCCGCAGCCATGGATACCAAATGTTTCACCCGGGTTTGCAGTTCCGCTGTCCACCAACGAACTTCTTCCCCGGCCGAGCGTTCGGCAAGTTTTTCGAGGAAAATCGCCATATCCACTTCCAGGGTGGCGAACGTCTCAAACTCTTCCGTGGCGGTATCCGCAAGCGATTGCACCCGCTGCCGCAGGTCGTGGACGGCGGCGGCAATTTCTTGCGATTCGGGTTCGTCGGCAATTAGTTCCGCGAGCAAATCGACATGATCGACAATCGCTTGCCATGCCTCGGGACGGTACAGCGGCCGGCTGATGATCTCATGGCATCCTTCTTTCAGGGTCCAGAGGCTGCAGAGCAAATTGCCGTTGTCCACCGTCGAAACGAACAGAGGATGATCCGGTTCCAAAGTGTGGGTGGAATACCAGTTGTAAAGCTGTCCCTTGAATTTCGGCATCCGATCGATCGATTCGAATGTCCATTCGGTTTGTTCGGCCAATTCCGCCGGAGTCAGGTAGCCGAGATCGTACGCGGCCAGCCGGGCGTTCAGCAGCAAACCCAGATTAGTGGTGGAGATGCGATGCGCGACGATCGGCGGCGTCTGTTGCACAAGATCCGGAACGAGCCAGTTTTCCTCGGCGTTGCTGAATTCGCGAAAGAACCTCCAGGTCCGCAGCGCCGCATTTCGAACCAACGCCTGGTCATCGGCGTTGAGCACCGTCTGCGCTGAGTGCGAGGGCTGGTCAAGCCACTGGGTGATCTTAGGCAAGGCCATCCAGAGCAGCAAGAAAGGCAGCGCCACGGCGAGCACCGCGGGATGAAAGATGGCCAGAAGGATTCCAAGACCGGCGGCTATGAAGGCACTGGCGCGCACGTACGTGTCCACCATGTGCTCGCCTCGATTGGAGGATTCGGCATCAGCCGCGGTTTCCCATTCGAGCATGCGCCGATGCGTGAAATTCATGCGCACCAGCGTGCGGATGATGGCGTCCATCGCGACCAAGCCCTGGTGGCAGAGAAACGCCAGCCGGAAGAAAATTCTCGCTTGGCTGGATGTCCAGTCGGAGAACAGACCTTTCCAGAATTCGCGCGACAACAATTCACGACCGGCGAATATGACCGACGCGCCGATCCGAAGATACAGAGGAAGCAGCAGCACTCCGATGACCAGGAGCGTGCATTCGACGGCGGCTTGCGGAACGGCGAGCCAGGCAAACAAAAGCGCTGCCAAGAGAGCGGCATCGGTCACAGACCGGCGCAGGTTATCCAGAATCTTCCAGCGCGATACGTGACTGATCGGATTGTGAACCACGCGGCCGAATGCGTCGCGCACGCGCGGCAAAAGCCACGGGCTGATTTGCCAGTCGCCGCGAATCCAGCGGTGCTTTCTGCGGTTCAGCGCGCTGAAGGTGGTGGGGTAATCATCGATCACCTCCACGTCGCTCAACAAGCCGGCTCGCGCGTAGGCGCTCTCGATCAAATCGTGGCTCAGAATTGAATCGCTGGGCAGGCGTCCGTCCAAGACCGTCTGGAATGTGGAAACTTCGTAGATGCCCTTGCCGCTGAAAATCGCCTCTCCGAAAAGGTCCTGGTAGACGTCCGAAACCGCACGGGTGTAGATGTCCAGACCGGTTTCACCCGAGAACAACGACGCCAGGCGCGACCGTCGAGCTGAATCCGCACTGATCTCAACGCGGGGCTGCAGAATGCCGTATCCTTCCACAACGGTGCTGGAACGATCGTCGACAACGGCGGCATTCAGAGGATGCGCCATGGCTCCAACCATGCGATGGCCAGCGCCGGCCGGGAGTTGCGTGTCCGCGTCGAGAGTAATGACGTAGCGAATGGTGGGCAGGATTGAAAGGTCGCCGGTCTTCACCGAGAAGGCGTCTTCCTGACCAAGCAAGAGCCGGTTGAACTGCAGCAATTTTCCGCGTTTCCGCTCCCAGCCCATCCAGATATTTTCGCGGGAATTGAAAACCCGCGGCCGATGGAAATGAAAAAACGAGCCGTTTTTCTTTCCAGCGTACCGATTGTTTAACTGCTCGATCAGCTCGGAGCAGAGCCCGGCGAGCCCATCCTTGTCATCAAATTGCTGGTGGGAGTCGGTAGGATCGGTCAGCAAAGCGAAGTGAAGATTCTGGTCGCGGTTGCCGAGGAAGCGTATTTCCAGGTCCTTTACCGCTTTTTTGACTTGCGCCTCGCTGGAGAGCATGGTGGGAACCGCGACCATGGTGGAGTATTCGGCGGCGATGCCCTTGGAGAAATCGATCTTCGGAAGCTTTTTCGGAGGCAGCAGCGTCGTGACCAACGAATTGGTGATGGCAACCGCGCACTCCGCCGCTGCAAGCACGAACAAAATCAGCACCCAGGCCGCCGGCGGGCGCGCATGCAGACCGGCAATGGCGCCAACCACCAACGCCACCGCGACCATTTCGAGCGAAACGAAGTAAAAGTAGTCCGGCGAATTCACTGCTACGCTGCGGACCTTGCTCCAAAAGCTGGCGCGGTAACCGATCTCCTGTTTCAAGATTTTCTGGCCGGGCCCAATCAGATAAAACCCGACGTGGGTCCTGCGTTCCTTGGCTCTGCCGCCGCGGACGCCGGACCTTTGGGCCTGTCGCGCGAGCACAATGGCTGCTTGAGCGACTTCCTGTTCGCTATAGCGAGAGTGCGCGGCCATATTGCCGACCGCCGCTCGGTAGGCGTCGCGACTTTCAAAATCCATTTTGCCGTAGACGCGGAGCGGGTCCGTTTGCAAAATCTTGTCGGTCTCGTCGATTTGCTCGAAAAGCTTCTTCCAGTCGGTTTCCTGCACCCGCCGCAAGCTTTCCGCGCAGCGTCGAAGGCGCGCGGGGTTCTTGGCGAATTGCGAGGTACTCTGGTGTTGAAGGTGCTCGACCGATTCCGCAATGCGCTCCAAAAGAGCGAACTCAAGGTAGGATTTTAGGCTCCAGAGCTCCTTCATTTGGAAAGGTGATTCTTCCTGAACCGCTTCGGCGAACAAGACGAACCGGGATTCCTCAAAGGTGTCATCCGAGGCATTCAGGTAGCCGAGAACCGCGGCGTATACGCGGGGAACCGGAGCACTGCCAGATTCGCTTTCCACCAGCGGGAGAACAGATTTAGCGCGCAGCGCTTGCCGGCACTCACGCATGGCCGAACGAACCGCCATCAGATTGCCGATGAGTACCGCGGCGTCGCCCTGAAGCCTGGCGCCCGATGAAATCGCCTGCTGCAAGCGATCGGCGATTTGTCCAATTTCCCTAGACGCTGCCGCCAGGCGCTTGGCGAAAGGTTCACTCGCGTCCGCCGGCTCCGTCACACGCCAAGATTGCGCGGCGCGGGCTCCCGCTGCTCGCAGCTTCTCGTCCCAAACGATCATGGTTGGGCGAGCGGCTGGGGACGGACGGTCTTCGGCGTCGTTACCGAGGGGAACTTCCATCGGTGGTTTCGGGCGGGGATCAAGTGGAGATTGTTGTACGGTCGCCATCTTTTTAGGTTCCTGTCCTCGTCACCTGTAGTTGGCCGCTTGCAGCTCAAACATCTCAGCGTAGCGGCCTCCGAATTTGACTAAGTCGTCGTGAGCGCCCTCTTCCGCGATCTTGCCGCCCTCTAATACGAGAATTCTGTCCGCCATCCGAACCGTCGAAAACCGGTGCGAGATCAGCACGGACATCTTCTGGGTGGTCAGATCGGCGAAGCGCTGAAAGAGGTCATGCTCGGAGCGAGCGTCCAACGCCGCCGTGGGTTCGTCAAGAATGAGCACTTGAGCGTCGCGGAGGTAAGCGCGAGCGAGCGCGATGCGCTGCCACTCTCCGCCGGAAAGCTCGACGCCCCCCTCGAACCGCACGCCGAGCGTTTGTTGAAAACCCTTCGGCAGCCGGCGAATGATCTGTTCGGCGAAGCTCTTCTGCGCGGCGGCTCGGATGCGAAATTCGTCATCACGGTATTCGATTCGGCCCAAACCGATGTTTCTGGCGGCGGTCATCTCGTAGCGCATGAAGTCTTGGAAGATCACGCCGATTTCGCGCCACAGATCTTCGAGGTCATACTCGCGGATATCGACCCCATCCAGCAGGATCTGGCCGGAGGTAACGTCGTAAAGCCGGGTCAGCATCTTCACGATGGTGGTTTTCCCCTGGCCGTTTTCTCCCACCAAGGCGATCCGCTCTGACGGACGCAGCCGGAAATTGATGTGGTCCAGAACGAGGCGGGAATTGCCGGGATAGGAGAAGCAAACATCGCGGAACTCAAATCCCTGGGCAATCGGACGCGGGACTTTCAAGCCGTTTGGCTTGGAGACCACCTTTGGCTTCATCTCGAAGAATTCGAGCAGGTCCGCCATGAACAGCGCCTGATCGGCGATGCTGGAGAACGTGGAGAAAAGCTGCTGGATGTTGGTGCTTGCTCCGGAAATCGCTCCGGCTAAAAACGTCAGCGTGCCGATGGTCAAGAGGCCTGCGATCGTTTCGTAGATCACGTAGCCGTAAGTGCCGTAGTAGCCGGTGGTGCCCAGCAAGGTGAGCAAAGCGCCGACCCATAGTTTGCGTCTGGCAAGAGACACGTTCTGATCGTGCAGCGCGTCGGAAATCTTCGTGTAGCGCTGGACGAAGAAAGGACCGAGTCCGAAAAGCTTCAGCTCTTTGGCGCTCTCTTTGCTGCCGCCCAGAATGCGCAGGTATTCCATCTCGCGCTTAGCCGGAGTCTGCTGGAAATTGAGCGAATATCCGAGGAAGGCGAAGTGGGTTTCGCCGATGAACGCCGGCACGACGCATACGATCAGGCCGACGAGAAGCAGCGGGGAAAACTTGATGATGCCGGCAGCCAAGCTGACGGTGGTGATGAACTGCTGAAAGAGCCGCCCGCTCGCCTGAATCATCACGATGCGGTCGGTGCCTTGAACTCGCGCGCGTTCCATCTTGTCATAGAAGATGGGATCTTCGTACGCGGTCAGGTCCAGGCGCGAACCGTGATCCATGATCTTGATGCTGATGTAGCGCGCGTATTTATCGGCAAGGACCGTATCGCAAAAATCGGTGGCCCGGCTCAGAATGGTGCCAAGGCACGCCAGCGCGAATTCCGCAACCACCAGCCACCAGAAGTACGACGGCAGCGGGCCGGTGTGCTTCGTGTAGTTGACGATATCGTCGATGATGTACTTGGTGACCCACAGCATCGCCAAGGGCAGCAAACCAGTGACTGCGCGGATCACCAGTTCCGCTATGACCACGCCCGGCGCGGCTTCCCAAACGAGCTTGCCGAGAGGGCGGAAATTGCTGAGCGCTTTGAGCCGCTCGCGCCATTTGGAACTGAGGGACTGGGTGTCGTTGGGCACTTAAAATCTCGCTAACGCTGAGACCTTTTCTCCGGCGGGCGTCGTTGGCCCGCCATCTACCACGAAACGCTTATCGCGAAGCTGCCAGGAAGGCGTTGCAACGCGAGCTCGCCTCATTGTTGGATGATGGCCGCGAGCAGCCGATGCGGTGCGGCATGACCGGGAAGTAATGACCTGAGTTTTTGCGTTACAGTAAATACTGGGGCGAGCTTTCGGCAGACCCACGCGAAAGCCAACCGATCTCGCCGTGGTCGCTTCGTGTTTTGCAGATTCTTCAAACGTGAAAGCCTCCGACAAGCTATTAACAACGCTAGCTAATGCACGTCGGGTGCCATGGTACTTGCCGGCCTATACTATTGAAAATAAGGCGCTTGAATTGCGATACGCCGGACGCCGGGCATATGTTTTTTGCTCGCCATCCGCAATTTATTCGTGGGTAACGCCGTGCGGCCTACGGGCGGATTCGGAGGAGCCGCCGGGACATTGATTGGGCGGCGCGGACAGTTCACGAAGAGGGAAGATTTTGGCGGGAAATCGAGACGTGGGTGTACGGCGGAAGGGGTGAACGCGAGGAGCAACGACGATCGAAAAGAACGCGGCTAGATCGACGGCTGCTGGCCGCGAGTATCCATCGTCGCAGCGACCGGTCGGGGATAAGCGCGACCCCGTGCGATCGCCGGCGACTGCAGAAATGCAGGGTCCGGGGATAACACCGCATGGAAGCGGTACGGTTGGAGGCGGGAACGAACGAAACAGGCGCGAAAGCCGCGCCGTTTGGCGATGGCGGCGATCTCCGGCATCGTGTACCAATAACCGAAGAAATCGATGCCCAGAGCGCGCCGGCAACTGGACTTTAGCAAGCGGATCAAACGTGCGTACGACGGTTGGACGGTCGGGGAATACCAGCCGGCGTGGAATTTCCGGCGGCAAGCCTTATCCGGCACGGAGCCGAAAATCAACACCGAGCCGGAATGCATCATTTGCCGCGCATTTTTCAAATGCAGATCGAGCATCTCCACGTCGAACTGTTGTACCACCTCGTTTGAGAAGATCACGTCATACTCGGCGTCGGAATCGATGAACGACGAACCTTCCGCACATTGGACATGAATGTGAGGGTGTTGAGAACGAAATTTCTCCAGGAAATGAGGGGAAAAATCGACTCCGCGGTAGGTTGCCGGAGCTACATCGAGATATGAGAAAGCCGAGCCGTCTCCGCAGCCCACTTCCAGCACCCGCTGCGGCGAATTGGCGGGGAACAGACTCCTGACTTCGCCGACGTAGGCTTGGTAGAACTCTGGGGAATCGCTCCGATGGAGGGGGCCGTCCTTGTCCGCCCAAAAGCGCCGGAACTTGTTGATCGTGGACGCGGAGCTCGACGCCTTTCGGCCATAGGCTTTCCACAGGATGCTGACGGCCACGGCGGTAACGCCTGTCATCAGCCCGCAGGCCAACCAACCAGAAAAGAAGTGATGAATACCGAATCCGACGGCCGCGATGGGCAGGGCGGCGAATGCAAAATCTTTGCCGAGAACGGCAAGACCGCTCAGCCGAAATCCAGCAATCGAGTAAGCACACACCACCCACACGATGGTCGCGGCTACCTCGGAAAGGGTGAAGGCGGCGATGCCGGTGAGGGCGCTGTGACCGAAATGCAGCGCCAACGTCATGGTGGCCAGCGACATGCCTCCGCCCGAGATTTGCAAGATCAGCGCGAGCCGTTGTCTCCCACAGACATCGAAGAGCCTAATCAGCCACGCAGCCAGCAGGTAGAGAAAACCGGCGAAGGCGAACCAGGCGGCAAATCTTCCGGCAAGTCTCCACCGCGCACCTAGGAATGTGTCAAATAGGAGCGGCGCCTCGAACGCGAAGAAGATCAACAATGGCGCGCCGATCGCTATTTGAGTCCGCACCAAGCGGGTCACGAACGGTTCCAAAGTGTCCGATTTGATTTCCGTAGCGGCTTTTTGATAGAAAACCTGCCCCATCGACGCGCCGAACAAGACTACCGGGAAATAGACCGCCCGATTGGCAAGCAGATAAAGGCCGATTACGTCCAAGCCGCAGAAAAAGCGAAGAATAACGAAAATGAGCTGCGCCGCGCCGTTCGCAATGAAGCTGTAAGGCGCCCGGTAGATCGGGAACGCCTTGTACTTCACAGCGAGTTTTGCGAGAGAGGAACGGTCAAACGCGGCGTACATGAAGCGGCCGTACTCGGCGAGCATGTACCCGACCATCACGCCCGCCCAGAGTCCTTGGCCCACGAGCCAGCCGCCGATCAGCGCCATTCCACCGTTGACGTGCAAAGCCCAAAGACCGAGCTGTCCGGCAACCACGCCGACCGCCTGGGACACTCTGCCAGCGGCGATCACGCGGAACTTCTTGGTGCGTCCGAACCAATTCCTGGTGATTTCCCCCAAGGCACTGAGCAGCAGAACGACCGGGACGGACCAAAGCCAACCGGCAATCCGAGGGTCCCCCAAGAATCGGGCCAGAGGCTCGCGCAACGTCAAAATCGCGACGCTGCTCACCGCGGCGATGCTCAGGCCCGCGAGAAGCGCTAAGATTGCGATGTTCGCCGCTTCGCCATCGTCCTCAGGGAGCATAATGGCGAGCTCATAGCGCGCTCCGCCGAACACGGCGACAAGCGAGACAACCGTCACGAACAGAGCGAAGAAGCCGAAATCAGTCGGCGCAATCAGACGGGCAAGAATGAGCGTACCCAGAGCGTTCACGCCCTGCGACACACCCGCGCCGCTCGCCAGCGTGACCACATGAGACAAGAAGCTCCCGCGCGCCCGCTCAAGCCTTTGAGCAGGGGGACTTTGTGGAACCGCTGACGCTTTCCAGTTGGATGGGATTGATTCCGACAAATCGGAAGCCCTTGTTGAATGGCGACGTAGTTATATGAGTGTGACTGGCAAACGGTGGTCGGCGGCGCGCCAAACAAATGTAGCCCCCCGGCTCATTTTGTCGCGCCGCCGCCGCGATCTAATTGCCCTTTAGCCCGCAAATTGTGATTTCACTGCGCGCCGGGGCCGCCGCAAAGGCAGCCCCGGCGTGGCGTGCTTCTTCTCCAGATCATCAAAGACCTCCCGGTTCACGCGGCGTTGCACTGGTTTGCCGCGGAACAGATCCGAAACCCGTTGAAAAACGCAACGATCGTTGCCGGTCCAGCTGGTATGCTTTTTACGAACTTCGATAACGGAGACTGCCTTGCACAACTTTTCCGAAGAAAATTCCCGCGAAGAGACCTCTCTCGATCCCGCCGATTGGGATGGATTTCGTGCTTCGGCCCACGCGGCTCTGGATATCGCCGTCGATTTCCTGCGAAGGTTCGACCATGGACCGGTATGGCGGCCGGTGCCACAAGAGGTGCGCGAGGCACTGAAGGAGCCGCTGCCCGTCGATGAGCGTTCGCTCGATCGAGTCCTCGCCGACTTCGAAGCGAACATCCTGCCGTACGCCACGGGGAATATTCACCCGCGCTTTTTCGGGTGGGTTCACGGCGCCGGTCTCGCGGACGGAATCATCGCGGAGATGTTGGCTGCCGCCATGAATTGCAACTGTGGCGGCCGGAATCATGGGGCGATCGAGGTCGAGAACACGGTGATCGATTGGTGCAAGGAACTCTTCCGCTTTCCATCCGACTCCAGCGGGTTGCTGGTGAGCGGAACATCGATGGCGAATCTGGTCGGATTGGCCGTGGCGCGCAACTCGCGGGCTGGAGGCGATATCCGAAAACGCGGCCTGAAAAACTATCCGCGGACGCTGGTCGCATACACCTCGGCGGAGGCGCATGAATCCGTGGCGAGAGCGATGGAGATTCTCGGCTTCGGATCGGAATCTTTGCGCAAGATTTCCGTGCTTCAGGACCTCTCCATCGACGCCGGAGCGTTGCGGGCCGCCATTGCGGAAGACCGGCGCGCCGGCCTGGAACCTTTCTGCGTGGTCGGCTGCGCGGGAACCGTAAATACCGGCGCGATCGATCCGCTCGATGAGATGGCATCCATTTGCTCCGCCGAAAATATTTGGTTTCATGTGGATGGGGCTTTCGGCGCGCTGGCGTTCCTGAGCGACTCGTTGCGTCCGCTGTTTAAGGGACTGGAACGAGCGGATTCGTTGGCCTTTGATTTTCACAAGTGGGCGCAAATTCAATATGACGCCGGCTGTGTTCTCGTGCGGCGCGGCGATCTTCATCGTGCGGCGTTCTCGATGCGCCCCGCGTATCTGCGCCGCGCGAGCCGGGGCCTGGGAAGCGGAGAAGACTGGCCCTGCGAATTCGGTCCCGAGCTATCGCGCAGTTTTCGCGCGCTGAAGATCTGGTTTGCGTTACGGGAGCACGGAGCCCGCAAGATTGGCGGCGTTATCGAACGAAACTGCGCGCAAGCTCGGTATCTGGCGAAGCTCGTGTCCGAACGTCCTGAACTCGAACTGCTCGCGCCCGTCTCCCTCAACATCGTATGTTTTGGTTTTCGTACGCAACGGCTCAGCGCCCAGGAGGCGGATCAATTGAACGAAGAGATCGTGGCCGACCTTCAGGAATCCGGCGTGGCGGCTCCATCAACGACTCGCGTGCGAGGGCGGCTGGCTATCCGGGCCAATATCACGAATCATCGGACGCGATTCTCGGACCTGGATGTTCTGGTTGACGCGGTCGTCGCGGCGGGGCGTGCCCGCACTGGATCGAGCACCGCTGACGTGGCTAAATGACGCCGCCGGAATTTCGCTCAAATCCAGGTGAGTCGAATATTTGTCGAGGTACGGGAAAGGCGTGTCGCCGCAAATAAAGACCGCGTAAACGTCGCCATCGGCGTTTCGGAGCTTATCGAGCGTGCGCGTTCGCGCCTGCTCCTCCAGAAAGTGCAGCAGCCCCGCTAACGCAAATCCAGAGCTGGGCCCCGCCATGACTCCGGCGCGAAAGAGATGGAGACTCTGCTCGAATGATTCTCGCGTGGCGACCTCGACGATCGCATCGGCAGCGTGGCGCCAATCAAAGCCGATTGGGCGCAACCTGGATTCCGAGCGGACACCCGGAACGGCACTGTTCGGCGCGCAGATGGCGCCCACCACACTTACAGTTGGAGATTTCCGCCGCAAGTAACGGCTGATCCCGACCAGCGTCCCCGTGGTGCCGAGTCCTGCCGCGAAGACCGTGAGTTTGCCTTTGGTCTGATCCCAGATTTGCGGTGCGACCCACTTTTCATAAGCGGCAGGGTTTGCGTCATTGTGATATTGGCCGGGATTAAAACTGCCAAAATCGCGGCCGAATTCCCGGGCGAGATCGATGCCAGTCGGTCCGTTAGCAGAATCTTTCTGCAGCCGCGGATCGGCTCCGATCAGGCGCAACAGATCGAGCTTTCCGGGCGCTATGTCCCACGGAACGAGCGCCGTAATGTGGCTGATTCCAAAAAGCCGCGCGAGCACCGCCAGCGAAAACGCCGTATTTCCCGAGGAGTTCTCCACGAGAGTTTCCACGTCCTGAAGCCGGCCGGAAGCCTCGGCCTCGAGCAGCATGTTCAGAGCGGGCAAGCATTTGATATTCAGAAGCGGAAGCAAATACATCAACTTGGCGAAAATGCGAATGCCCATCTCGGAGAATGGATTCAGATACTCAGGCAATTCGACCAAAGGTAAAGGTGGATTGTTTTCAGGGTTCAGGAAGTCCTTGAGCGCGGAAGGGCCTTCGAAGACACCAGATGTACAGCTCATATTTACCTCTTTTTTCCTGCTAGCCAGCTACGCGAATGCGCGAAGCGATTCCGTAAGGGAACGGATCCGGCCGGACATTGCGTGCAGCGCCGGCGCGAGCCGACTCGGGACGAACTGACTCTCCGAGTTGCTCGAAAAAGCGGCCAAGGACGAAGACGTGCCCCAGATACCGCTTGGGAAGGAGTCGTGGATCAAGCGACTGGCTGAGAACGCCGGAATCGGCAAGTACCTGCGTGGACCCGCGAAGGTCCATGGTCCGCAGGAGATCATCGTAAATTCCGGGATCGTCCGGACTTTCCTGAAAGAACGTTTTGCCTAGAACTTGCTGTCCGATTTTCTTGGCAAGCCGCTTCGTGCGATCGGCCAGGTAGCGATTCAAATCCAGCGACAATGCCAAAGGGCCGGAGGCCAAACTCACGCCCGCCTCCGTGGATGGCAAGAAGGCGGCTTTGCGGCAGTATTTCGTAATCATTTTGCGATTAAAGCGGCTGAGCATCCGCTGCGTTCGGGGCAAGTTGTAGCCGATGCGCACGAAGTCCCGGTCCACGTACGGAATTCCTACTTTGAGGACGCTCATGTTGCTGGTGGCGAAGGTGCCGCCCCAGGTTCGCAGCTGGAAGTAGTAATAGATGCGATCGTACGTTCTGGTGTTCCCGGGAACCACGTACTTCGAAACGCGGCGAAGAAGATTCTCGCGCTGGTTGAGACTCACTTTCCTGTAGCGGTCCGCCAGCAAACCGTGCAAGAGCGGTTGTGGCGCCATGCGCAGGTTGTAAAGGCGGTCCAGCCGTGCGTTGCGCCGGTTGTAAAAAGGGAAGTCGTGCAGCCACCATGTTTCACGAAAGGCTTCACCAGCGGCTCCGCTCACCGACATGGTCATTCCGCGTTTCTTGCGGTCGTGTTGTAGTTGCGTGGCGCGGTGACTCTTGGTGACGTCGAACATCCCGTCCGACCGGAAGAAAAGCTCTTCCCAATCCGAACCATTTGGCACATGGTACGTCGGATGGAAATCGCGGCCGAGCACCTTGGCCAGTCGCGCACCGATTTCCACGTCCGCGAATCCGGGGCGGCCGGAAGTCGCGGTTTCAAAAGGCAATCCGTAATACGCCAGAGCGCTGGCCAGAAGACGGCTGTCAGCCCCTCCGGTCACGTCCACGCTGACTTTCTCGTCTTTCACTGCGAGAGCGAAATCGCGCATCAGCGAATCAAACGAGCGCTGCGGAGGTTCCGAGATGTCGGCGACGGGTTTCCGCAGCGATCCTATGTTTCCCTTCGGATCACAGCAAAGAACCGCATCGGGCTCGATTTTCCGAATTTCGGGGAAAAATGTCCGTTCTTCGTAAATGCATCCGAAATGAAAGAATTCAACGAGCGCCTCCGGATCGATGTCGGCTCCCGTGAAACCTTCAAGCCGACTGATCTCAAGAAACGAGGTGCCGATCCGATGTTTCGAATAGAAGGAGTGGCAGAGTCCGGCCTGATCGACGAACGCAAAAATGTTACCAGATGCTTTGCAGTGGACGGCGATGAAATAGGTGCCTTTCAACTCCGCCGCCATGCGTGGAATGTCTTCCTCCCGCGCTTGGGATAGTTCGCGCAAAGATTCCGCGCCGGCCCGCGAACCTCTCTTGTAAACGAATCCACGCCAGCAGATCTCATGCGACGGAGTGGTGAGCGTGTCGCGGTCCGCAGCGTCACGAGTGATTGTTCCCGCGCTGATCAACATTCAACTGCCTCCTCAATTTGGCACGCCGCTGCAGGCCCTCGCCGGGCCAAACTCCCCAGACTCCAGTGAACAGCTGCGCGCAAAACGAGCACGGGCCGGGTGTTGTCGTGTTTTTCAAAAGTGAATATCTGGGGACGCCGCAGATTCACAAGCTCGAGTGGCCGAGTTTCTCGCCAACGTATTTTTCCATCTCTTGGGAGGTGGCAATGCACTGGGGAAGTCTGCCAGGGCGGCAGCTTCGAGGATCTCGCCACAACCCTGCTTTCGAAATCTCGCCGAAGTCTCCCGGATAAAATTCGATTCCGGCCACGGCGCCGTCCTGCAACAGCTTCAGCTGAACGTCAAAATTCTTCTCAAACAGAGAGATTTCCTGGCTGCCCGTGCAAGGGATGTGGGAGTTCTTCCGGCAGGGCAGATAGTCGATCCGGTCGACCGGATATGAGCCGGCGATGATTTGCGCGTTTGGGAAGATCGCTTTTGCCTGGCTGACGTAGGAGGCGAAATCAGGTCCGTCTATACGATAATGAACGAAGAGATGCACGAAGTCCGTTCGATTTCGCACGGTGGCCATCGCGGCGGAGGTCAGCAGAGGAGCCGTGAGCTGGTCCTCGTAAAGAGTCACGCCGAAACGCAAGTTTTGGTTTTCTGACTTCAGCCCATCGATGAACGCGGTGAGCATCCCAGAGATTTCCTGGCCCGGTTCGTCCAGCTTCTGCATCTGGCCCAGGAAATCGTCAAAGCCCACCGAATATAGCGAGGGCGTGGATTTGCTCAGCGCGCTGTACTCACGGCCTTCATTGGCGATGGACGAGCTTAAACGCAGCGCCAGGAAAATTTTGTCGACGTGCTGCTCGTTCGCGATCGTCTGAACCGCGCGCATGCAGCTAGGCGGCTGGTCTGAGCACCCGATACGAATTGCGTTCACGTGCAACTTCTGGTTCCACTCCGGAGTGTTTCCGCCCCAGGTGATGATGAATTTGGATTGCGCCCGCGCGGGCGGACACAACAACGATGTCACGATTGCGGCGCCTGCGAAAAACGCGAGCCAAGGGGAAACTGTGAAATTAAACTGTCGCGCGAACCGGCGAAACTCGATCATGGCTTTTTTTGCCTTTACTTCCGTCTCCGATGTTGGTGGACGGAGTGGGAACTCCCGTGAGCTGCGACAGCCAATTGCGGACGAGCAAACTCCACTCGAGTTCGCTCTGAATGAACGCCCGCCCGTTGAGCCCCCATTGCTTCGCCGCGCGCGGATCCGCCAGCAACGACTGAATTGCGCGTGCCAGAGCTACAGGAGTTTCCGGGGGAACCACCAATCCCGTCTCCGCTCGCGCGATCAGCTCGGCCGCTTCTCCCTCAGCCGCCAACACCAGGGGTTTTGCCGCGGCCATCATCACTAGAGCTTTGGCGGGCCGGGCGCCGCGCATCACGTTAGCACGCCGCAGCGTCACCACGGCGCATTCGGCGAGAGCAATGATTCGCGGCAAATCCGCCAACGGCACGGGATCGAGAAACGTAATGTTCGTAAGGCCCAATTCACGGGCGCGAGTCTGGAGCGCCGGTTTTTGCGGGCCATCTCCGATCAGCAAAAAATGAATTTGCTCATGGTCAGCCAGCAACTTGGCTGCATCGAGTACCTGGTCGAGCGCTCCCGCGTAGCCGTGATTTCCCGCGTAAATTACCACGCGCTTTGCCGCAAGCCCGAGCTGTCGGCGCAGATCTTCGTCCGGGGCGAGGGGGTGAATTAGACGCGTATCGACGCCGTTGGGGAGAAATAGCACCTTCGAAGGCGGAACGTGTTTTTGCTGCAGAAGCGCCGTGCGGATGCCTTCCGTCACGGCAGTGACGTGCTCGGCGCGACGATAAATCCACCGCTCAAGGGCGCCCGCGACGCGCAGCACCGCCCCGTCGCGCATGATTCCGAGATCCCGCGCGGAATCCGGCCACAGGTCGGCCACGTTGAAAATCAGCGGACGCCGCCAGCAGCGCGAAGCCGCCCAAGCCGATACGGCTAATGTGAGCGGAGGCGAATCAACGAACAGGTAGTCGGGCCGTCGCGCTCGGATCAGCCCTGCCAGCGAGGTGATCATGAATGAAAGATAACTTAGAATTCTTTTCAGGCCCGATCCGTTCGCCGCGTACAGCCAGACGCGGTGGACGGTCACACCGTTGCGCTGCTCGCGCATATAAAGGCGTCCGCGATAGGAAGGCCAAATCCGTCCGGTGGGGTGATGCGGCATGCCCGTGACCACTTCCACTTGGTGGCCCGCGCGAATTAGTTCTCCGCACATCGCGTCCAGCCGCGCCTGCGTGGCTCCCACTTCCGGGAAAAAATACTGCGTTAGGACGACAAATCTCATGCGCGCGCCTCGATGTGTTCGGGAACTACATTTCGCTCGGGCCCTGCCAATCCGCTGTAGAAATCCAAGAGCCGCTGTTCTTCTCTGGCCCAGTTGTACCGCTCTTCCATGGCGGCTCTGCCGCGCCTGCCCATTTGAGCGGCTTCATTTGGATGAGTGCACAGATATTCGATGGCCGCGGCGATCGAAGCGGGTTCCAGCGGGTTCACGAGTAGTCCGCAGCCAGCGCTTTCAATCACGTTTCGCCAGACCGGGAAGTCCGATGCCACCACCGGTATCGCGGCTCCCATATATTCGAACAACTTCACCGGCTGGGAATTTAGGTAGTTTGGCTCCGGGTGCAAGAGCACCAGACCGGCTCGCGCGCCGCGGAGCAGACGAGCGACATCCGTCCGCCCAAGTACGCCCAGCGCGTCCGTTTGCTTCCATCCGGGCAATCGCGAAAGCTCTTGCGGGAGTTCGGCGGGATCAAAAGCGCCAGCCAATTTGAGCTGGATGCTGAGTTCCGGCCGGACCAGCCCTATCGCCTGCACCATCTCGGCTGCTCCGCGTCCTCGCGTGATTCGCGCGCCCACATACGCAATGTAGTTTTGAGGCTCAGACGCGGCATCGTTCGCGTTTGCCGGAAACTCTTCGAGCAGCGGGTAATTGTGCACAACTACAACGCGATCGAGAGTTGAAAAGCGTTCGGCGATCGGACCCGTTGCCGCAATTACGCCGGAAAAGAAGCGGGCCGCGAAGTCTTCGATCACTTTCACCACCGCCTGAAGCGGGATCCGCAGCCAAGACGGAATGTAGGACTTGTAAGAGATGGTCTTCGGCACGTCTTCGTGAACGTCATAAACGACTTGCTTTCCGGCCGCGCGGAGAAGCAATCCCGCTGGAATCAGCTCGGGATCGTGGAAATGGTAAATGTCCGCGTTTTCGCGGCGCGCGGCGCGATACATGGCCAGGGTTCCCTGGAGTGCCCGCTGGAACCGGCTGCGATAAGTCGGGAAAGCGCGCAAGAAAACGCCGTCGCGCTGCTGATCCCGATCGATCGGAGCGATCAAGGTGACGCGGTATCCGGCTCGTGCCAGACTTCGGCATTCCTTGTGAAAGATCCGCACATCGAAAGGCGGGTGCACGGAAGTCATGACGCAAACTTTCGTAGACATAAGGGTTTTAGCTCGCGGAGGAGTATGGATC
>Ga0335075_10001346_pt1 | contig 40676 bp, 34 predicted proteins | sample Lox_Sample_24_FD_206723 | JGI IMG/M metagenome (GOLD analysis project Ga0335075, IMG submission 206723) | Soil microbial communities from Loxahatchee National Wildlife Refuge, Florida, United States - Lox_Sample_2.4 | ecosystem: Environmental > Terrestrial > Soil > Wetlands | place: USA...
GCATCCTGGCCCTTGACCAGCGCGGCTACCGCCGGTTCGAGCTGGCCATCATCGCCCTGCTTGGCATCGTCCTGCTCGGCTTCTGCTACGACCTGGCCGCCGTCCACCCGCCGGCCGCTGCGGTGGCGGCCGGCCTGGTGCCGGGCCTCGGTCCCCGCGGCGAGCTGACGCTGGCCGCCGGGATCGTGGGCGCGACTGTCATGCCGCACGTCGTGTACCTGCACGGCGCCCTGACCAAGTCACGCAAGACCGATGGAAACGTGGCCGACCCGCGCGCTCTGCTTCGTTCCCAGCGGTTTGATGTCGTGATCGCTCTCGGCATCGCCGGCCTGGTCAACCTCGTCATGCTGGTCGTCGCGGCAGCTGTGCTCGACCGGCCCGGCGGGGCCGGCCTGGGCGCGGGCGGCGCGATCGTTGCTGCCCACGCCGACCTCGCCCGCCTCGTCGGCGGCGGTGCCGCGCTCGCGTTCGCAATCGCCCTGCTGGCCTCGGGGCTGTCATCGGCGAGTGTCGGCACCTACGCCGGGCAGGTTGTCATGCGCGGGTTCACCGGAGTCAGCGTGCCGTTGTTCGTCCGGCGCGCGGTCACGATGCTGCCCGCCATCATCGTGCTGGCTGCGGGGCTGCCGCTGACCACGACGCTGGTCGCCTCGCAGGTCGTGCTATCGTTCGGCATCCCGTTCGCGCTGGTGCCGCTCGTCGCCTTCACACGGCGGCGGGACATCATGGGACCGCTGGTGAACCGGCCGCTCACCACCGCCGCCGGAGCCAGCGCCGCGGCCGCGATCATCGCGCTGAACGCCTACCTGATCTACGCGACGTTCGCCCTCTTGTGATGATCTTCGCCTCAACCCCCGACCCCGCTCAAGGCGGTGCCATCGTCGTCTACGGTGGCAACCGTGACTGACCTGTGCATGCTGGACGCTGTCAGCCTGGCCAGGATGCTGCGCCGGAGCGAGGTGTCGGCGCGCGAGGTGGTGCTGGCGCACGTCGCGAGGATCGAGGCCTTCGACCCGGTCATCAACGCGGTCGTGACGCGGACCTTCGATGCCGCGCTCACCAAGGCGGCCGAGGCCGACCAGGCCATAGCGCACGGCCAGCCGCTGGGTCTGCTGCACGGCCTGCCGGCTGCGCACAAGGACCTGGTCGAGACTGCCGGAGTCAGGACCACCTACGGGTCGCCGTTGTTCGCCGGGAACGTGCCGGAGCGAGACGCCCTGATCGTGCAGCGCATGGCCCGGGCGGGCGCGATCAGCCTGGGCAAGACCAACGTGCCCGAATTCGGCGCCGGCTCGCACACGGTCAACCGGGTGTTCGGTGCGACGCACAACCCGTATGACCTGAGCCGCAGCGCCGGCGGCAGCAGCGGCGGGGCCGCCGCGGCCCTGGCGGCCCGCATGATCGCGCTGGCCGACGGCAGCGACCTCGGCGGTTCGCTGCGCAACCCGGCCAGCTTCTGCAACGTCGTCGGGCTGCGGCCGAGTCCCGGCCGCGTACCTGGATGGCCGTTCGCCGACGTGGCCGACCAGTTCGGCGTATCCGGGCCGATGGGGCGCACGGTAGCCGACGCCGCGCTGCTGCTTGCGGTGCTGTCCGGTCCTGACCCGCGGGTGCCGCTGGCGCTTGACCAGCCTCCGCCTGCGATCACCGATCCGGCACAGATCCCGGCGCTGCTGGACCGCGATCTGACCGGGATCCGGATCGCGTGGAGTCGCGACCTCGGGCTGCCCGTCGAGCCGGACGTGACGGAGGTCCTCGCCCCGGCCCGGAAGGTCCTGGCCGGGCTCGGCGGCGGCGTCGCTGATGCGGCACCAGACCTGTCCGGCGCGGACGAGGTGTTCCGCACCTTCCGGGCGTTCGGGTTCGCTACCTTCCGGGCTGATCTGCTGAGGCAGGCGCCTGAACTGGTCGGGCCGAACGTGACCTGGAACGTGAAGCGGGGCCTCGAGGTCACCGCCACCGACCTCAGCCGCGCCACCGTGCTGCGTGCCGCGCTGGCCGAGCGGATCAGCGCGTTCTTCGCCGACTTCGATGTGCTCGCCTGCCCGGTGACCCAGGTGGCGCCGTTCGACGTGACCCTCGACTGGGTGCACGAGATCAACGGCCAGCCCACGCAGACGTACCTGGACTGGATGGCATCGTGCTACCTGATCTCGGCGACCGGACTGCCGGCGATCAGCGTGCCGGCCGGCTTCACCCGCAGCGGCCTGCCAGTAGGCCTGCAGCTCGTCGGCAGGCGCAGGGGTGACTGGGATCTGCTCGCCGTGGCGCGTGCGTTCGAGTCGGGCACCGGTTACGCCGCCAGGGTCCCCGGGTCGGCGCCGTCGCTGACCGCCGCGCCGTCTGTCACCGCGCCGCAGTAGTCAGTGACGATCAGGCGGCAGTGCCTTCGACGCTGCCGGGCGCGAGCTCTACAGCGGCAGTCGCCCGCCCGACACAGTTCAGTCTGCTGGATAGTCGTTACGATCCGGGCAATGGAGACCCTGGACCTTCTCGTCAGCCGACTGGGCCGCGACGCGGTCGTGACCGATCCGACGGCACTGCGCGAGCGCGCCATCGACAGCTGCCCGCTGGGACTGCTGCGGCGCGCCCGCGGCGACGAGCCGCCCGGCCCGGACGCGGTGATCCTTCCCGCCAGCACCGGCGCGGTAGCGACCGCTCTCAGCTGGGCGTCGCAGACACGCACTGCCGTGATCCCGCGCGGCCTCGGCTCAGGGGTATGCGGCGGGGCGCAGGCAGACGCCGGCTCGGTGGTGCTTGACCTGTCGCGGATGGACAGGGTAACGAGCGTCGACACCGTCTCGCAGGCGGTCAGCGTCGAGGCAGGCGCGCGCGGCGACAAGCTGGAGAACGTCCTTGGCCTGCACGGCCTGACGGTCGGCCACTACCCTCAGTCGATCGCGATCTCCACCGTCGGCGGCTGGATCGCCGCGTCGTCGGCCGGGCAGGCATCCACTGGCTTCGGCGCGATCGAGGACGTCGTGCTCGGGCTGACGGCGGTGACACCGCAGGGCGAGATCCTGCGCTGCCGGCCAGTCCCCCGCTCGGCCGCCGGCCCGGACCTCAGGCGGCTGCTCGTCGGCTCGGAGGGAACGCTGGCGGTGGTGACCGAGGCGGTCCTGAGCTGCCGCCCACTGGTGCGCAGCTGGGACTGGCTGGCATGCCGGTTCGGGTCGTTCGGCGCGCTCTGCGACGGCCTGCGCACGGTCGCGCAGGCAGACACCGGAGCTGTCATCGGCCGCGGCTACGACGAGACCGACGCCCAGCTGAGCTTTGCGGCCCTCGGGCATTCCGATGGCTGCGTTGGCTTGCTCGGCTTCCCGTCCAGCCTTCCTGGCGGACGGGAACGACAGGCGCTCGCGCTCGCAGCGCTGCGCCAGGCCGGGTCATCGGGCGAACTCGGCGCCTCCTACGGCGAGCACTGGTGGGCGCACCGCAACGACGCGGTGCAGACCTACGCCGCGATCATGGGACCGGACCGGGCCTTCGGCCCCGGAGTGATCGTCGACACGATCGAGGTGGCCGGCCTGTGGTCCGCTGTTCCCGGCCTGTACGAGGGCATCAGGACCGCGCTCGGCAGGCACGCCGAGGCCGTCGTCTGCCATCTTTCGCATCTGTACCGGTCCGGCTCGTCGCTCTACTTCACCTTCCTGGTCCGCGGGGATGACGACGCCGACGCGGAGACGCGCTACCTTGCCGGCTGGGCCGACGCCGCGACAAACTGTGCAGCCATGGGCGGAACCCTCACACACCATCACGGGATCGGGCGGCTGAAGTCCTCGTTCCTGCCAGCCGAGCTGGGCACGACCGGCGCGCAGCTGCTGGGCCGGATCAGATCGGCGATTGACCCGGACGCCATCATGAACCCCGCGGTGCTGCGGCCGTGACGGCCGCGGCGCCAGCAGAGCCCAGTCCCTTCGGCCGTCTCGTCGTTATTGCGAACCCGCACGCCGGCCAGGGGAAGGTAGCCCGGCGCCTGCCAGCGATCGAACAGACGCTGGCTGAGGCTGGGCTGGCTTATCGGATCGTCCGCACCACCGGGCCAGGCCACGCCACCGAGGCGGCCAGGAGCGCGCTAGCCGGCGGCGAGCGCTACCTCGTGGCGGTCGGCGGCGACGGAACCGTGCACGAGGTGCTCAACGGCATGCTCGAGAACGGCGCACCGGTGACGGCGGACGCCGTGCTCGGCATCGTGGCGGCCGGCTCCGGCTGCGACTTCGTCCGCACGCTGGGCCTGCCGGGCGGCGCGGTCAGCGCGAGCCGCCGCCTGACCGGCGACGCGGTCCGGCAGATGGACATCGGCAAGGTGACGTTCATGTCCGGCTCGGCTGAGCAGACCAGGTACTTCGCCAACATCGCCGAAGCCGGGATGGGAGCGGCCGTCGTCGAGCGCACCGGCAGGCTGCCTGGCTTCCTCGGGGCGGCGAAATACTTCTGCGGTTTCTGGCTCACGCTGCCGCGGTTCCGGCCTGCCGTGGTCCGCGTCCAGGCCGACGACCGCCAGTTCGAGTGGCGAGCGCACAACCTGGTCATTGCCAACTGCCAGTTCTTCGGCGGCGGCATGCACATCTCGCCGAAATCCGAGCCTGATGACGGACAGCTGGACGCCCTGGTCATGGTGGGGCCTAAGAGCGATGCCTTCACCATGCTGCCGAAGGTCTACAAGAGCACGCACCTGCCGCACCCTGGTATCGCCGAGCTGACCGTCCGCAGCCTGCGGCTCGAGGCGGATCCGCCGTTGCAGATCGAGGCCGACGGCGAAATGCTGGGCACGACGCCGGCCACGTTCGAGATCATTCCCGGCGCGCTCCGCGTCAAGGTGTGAGGCTAGCGGCGGTCCAGTTTTCGAATCTGAAGCTCCGCTGTCACGCCCTTCATCTGGAGGTCACCCCTGATCAGCAACGTCCGGGGCTTGGGTGGATGCCACCCGATGCACGGGCTGCCAGCTGCTGCCGTTTCACCCGGCTGCAGCGCGCGTACCCGTCAGGAAGCGGGCAGCCGGAGGGAGGCGTCGCGGGTTGTCAGCCGCGTCCGGCGCGCGAAGACGTCCTCGTCGGTAACGGCCATCTCGCGGCTGCGAGCCAGCTCGACCTCCACATTCAGGACCGGCAGGCCGTCGACGACCGGCTCGCCGAGCGATGGCTCGGCGACGATCATGCCGATGGCCTCGCGCCAGTCGTCGCCGTAGCGCAGCACAAGCCGGTCACCCGCAGCCGACGGAAGCCCGAGCCGGGTGGCCTCGCGCCGGGCCAGCGCCAGCGCCTCCTCGGCCGAGCCGTGCAGGCCGATCGGGATGTCGCGCGTCCGGCAGCGCCCGCGCGGTCCCAGCAGCGCGGCAATGCGGTCCACGACATCCTCGGCCATCGCGCGGTAGGTGGTGAGCTTGCCGCCGGTGATAGTGAACAGCCGCGGCAGTTCCTCGACGGTGGCATGCCGCCTGGACAGATCCTCCGTCGCGGTCCCCGCCGGGCCGGCCTGACCGAGCAGCGGGCGCAGCCCGGCCCAGGAGGCGATCACATCCTGGTCCGTAACTCCGGGGAAGTACCGGGCGACGGCGGCGAGGATGTAATCCCGGTCGGCCTGCTCGACCGGCGGATCGTCCAGGTCGCCGCCGTACGGGGTGTCAGTGGTCCCCGCGTACACGCGGTCCTCCCACGGCACCAGGAACACCGAGCGCCGGTCCCCCGCCGCGGACGGGATGACGAAGGCGGCGCTGGCCTCGATCGTCCCCGGCGCGAAAACCAGGTGAACGCCCTTGCTCGGGCGCAGCCGGCTCACGCCGCCTGGCGCAAGACCGCGGACCTGATCAGCCCACACGCCAGTCGCGTTGACCGTCACGCTGGCCCGCACCTCCAGTCGTTCCCCGGTCAGCTTGTCCGCGACCGTCGCGCCCTCGACTGCGGCACCACCGAGGAGACCGGTGACCTCGGCATAGCTCGCCAGCACCGCGCCCAGCGAATGCGCCGTCCTGGCGACCTCGACGGTCAGCCTCGCATCGTCGGTCTGGCACTCGACATAGCGGAAGCCGCCGCGCTTCCCGCCGAAGGCGGGGGCCGCAGCCCTGATGCGGTCGGCGCTCACGCTGTGATGGACGCCGATATTCCGGCCCGCCGCCAGCAGGTCGTAGCTGGCCAGGCCGGCTCGGTACACTGCCCGGGTCGGCGCCGACTCCGCCAGCAGGTACATCGGTACCGGCCGGACCAGATGAGGCGCAAGCCGGCGCAGGATCCGCCGCTCACGCAGGCACTCGCGGACGAGGCCGACCTCGCCGTGCTCCAGGTACCGCAGGCCGCCATGAACGAGCCGTGAGGAACGGCCGGAGGTTCCGGACGCGAAGTCGCGCTTCTCGGCGAGCGCCACCGAGAAGCCGCGCGCGGCCGCATCGAGCGCGATGCCGGCGCCGGTGATGCCACCGCCCACGACGAGCACGTCGAACCGGCTCTGTGCCATCCGGGCAAGGCTGGCCGCGCGGGTGCTGGCCGAAAACGACATCACGAGCCGATCGTAAGAGGCATCATGCTGTCTCGCCCCGCTGTGACCCCTTTCGCCCGTAACATGACCAGCGCCGAGCTAGCCATCACCACCTCCAGCGGGAGTCACATCATGCCAGTTACTCGCACTATCCGGCCGGCCCGGCGATGGCGGCCGGCCGCCTCCGCCATCGCCGCCGTCGCCGCCGTCCCGGCAGTCTGCATCGCGCTGGTCCCGGCTGCGTCCGCAACCGCGGCGGCCGCAAGCCCGCGCACCGCAAGCCCGCGCACCGCAAGCGCGGCCAGTAACGGCACCGCCGTGGCGGCGCAGGGCCGGTACGAACACCTGTACTACTACTGGCAAGCCGAGGGAACGACGACGTGGAAGGCCGATCTGGTCGACAATGATGCGTTCTCCGCGCCGTCGATGGCGCAGGTCGGGCTCCGGACAGCAATCGCAGTCAAGGGGCCGCGCGACCGCCTGCGGTTCTACTGGGCCGCGCTCGGCAGCACCAAATGGCACCGCGAGTACGTCGCAGGCCAGGACACCACGACCTCGGCGCCGGACGTGACGGACGTCGGCGGCTCGTCGGTGATCGTCGCCGAGGGACCCGACGGGAAGCTGGACTACTACTCGCAGGCGGCCGGCGCGAGTACCTGGCATAAGGAAGTTGTGGCAGGCAAGGGATCGACGGACTCGGCGCCGTCAGTGGCCTGGGTCAGCGACCCGTCACTGTCCGTCAGCGAAACTGTGATCGCGGCCAGGGGGCCGAGCGGACAGCTGGACTTCTACTCGCAGCAGGCTGGGACGTCCACCTGGCAGTCAGAGCAGGTGGCCGGGACGAACTCGACCTCCTCCGCTCCCTCCGTGGCCCAGGTCGAGGGCTCGACAGTGCTGGCAGCCGAGGGGCCGGACGGGAGGCTCGACTACTACTGGCAGATGATCGGCGACTCGGCATGGAACGCGGAGCTGGTCGCGGGCACGCGCTCGACGGACTCCGCCCCCGCAATCGCTCACATCGGAACCTCCTCGGTGATCGTGGCGGAGGGCGCGCGAGAGCGGCTCGACTACTACTGGCAGACCGTCGGCTCGACCGGCTGGCACGCGGAAGTGGTCGCGGGCAATGACGCTGCCCACTCGGCGCCATCGGTCACGGCCGAGCCGGACGCCTCCGGCGTGGTCGTGGAAGGTGCCGGGCACACCCTGAACTACTTCTGGCAGGCCATCGGCAAGACGCTGTGGCATTCGGAGCATGTCGGGGGCAAGAAGACGCCGACCTACTCGTCGCCCGCCGTGACGGAGATCTCGGTCTCGTAGCACCGCGCTGCGAACGGCGGTCGGGCCGGGTCGGGTGCACACGCCACCGGACCCGGCCCGTGTTCCGTCAGCTGGCCAGCATGTACGGGCCGACTCCGGTGATGGTGCCCTTGCTGGAGGTGAGATAGGCGCCTGACGCAAGGCAGTAAGCCTTCGCCGAGCACCAGGCACCAGAGATGGAGTCAGTTCCCGAGGGCAGCGACTGCTTCGTCCACGAAGAGCCGCCATTGGTAGTCGCGAAGATCGCCTTGTTCGACGACGTGCTGGTCACTTCGACCTCGCCGACGACGATGCACCGCTTCGCGGACCCGCAGGCAATACCCGTGACCTCGTCGAGAGCGGCCGGCAGGCTCTTCGTCGTCCAGCTCTTGCCGCCGTTCGCGGTCGCCAGCACGACGTGGGCCGTGTCTGACGAGTTAGACCCCGCTGCGTCGCAGGCCGACTGCGAGGAGCAGCTGATCGTCCCCAGCTCCGGCGATCCGGGTGCTGTCACCAGGTGCCAGCTCGACCCGTTGGTGGTGTAGATGAAGGCTGAACCGTCCTCGGCTAGCGCGATGCAATGCGTGGCGGACGAGCACGAGATCTTCGTCAGCCCGGCAGCGGGCGCTTTCGTGGTCTTCCATTTCCTGCCGCCGTCGGTGGTCTTGTCGATGACTCCGTTCGAGCCGAGGTAGCTCGTGCCGAAGCAGGTGGCTGCGGCCGGACAGGACACGTCCTGGACCTGGTCGTCATTCGGAGCAGTAACCACCGTCCAGGAGGACCCGCCGTTCCTGGTCACCAGGAGCGACTCCTTGACGTTCGGACCCAGCGGCCCCTTGATGACAGGTGCCGCGCAGAACGTCGTGCTGCCACACGAGATCGGGCCGATATCACCGAGATTCTTGGGCAGCGAGCGCTTCTTCCAGGAAGCACCGCCGTTGGTGGTGGTGAGTACGCCGAACGAGATCAGGCCGCCGCAGCCACTCACCGAGCAGAAGATCCCGCCGGTCATGCAGTGCTTCGCGTCCTTGGCGCACGACACGCTCTGCAGGTGGAGGTCAGTCAGCCCGGACGGAATGTGCTGCGAGTGCCATCTGGCCGAGGCAGCAGCGGTGGATGCTGCCGGGACCCGTGCTCCTGCTGCGAGCGCTGGCGTAGCGGCGGCACTGGCGGCGGCGAGCGCTAATGCCGCCAGCGCCGCGACGAGAATGCCGCGCCGTCGGCCAGCGAGCCAGCCCTTGAGGTGCAACCGCGCGCCTGCGCAGCATGCAGCCAGAGAACGAACATGCATGTTCCATCCCCCCTAGGATGTGGGGCCCTGTTGCTCCCCCCACGGGTGCAAGGCCCCAGTCGGCTCATCGTAGGACGAATTGGCCGTTCGGCACAGAGGGCCGATAACCGGGAGGCGCGCGACTGCGCACGAGCAGGGCGCTACGGCGTCAACCCGATGTCGGCGAGGAAACGGTCGGCGATGCGGCCGCAGCCCCGCGGGGCGCAGCCTCTCCCCCGCGGCGGTGCCCACTGGCTGGCGTTGAGCCAGAAGTAACTGACCATGCTGTAGGTCTGGTCGTACTCGCGGACCATCCTGCTGGCGGTGACAGGATGCCCGTCAGCATCAGTCGCCAGCCCTGCCATGATCGGGACTGTCGAGCTCACCGCGCGAATGGCCTGAACCGACTCGGACACGTAGCTCGCGAAGCCGTCCGGGTGCTGGTCCATTTCCTGCGACTGAATCGCGACCACGTCGGCGTAGGGCGCTGCCGCCACCTCCACTGCGATCTCCTCGGCGACGGTCGGCTCGTAGACAGTCTCGACGATGAAGACGCCATGCGCGTGCGCGAGCTGGGCGGCCGCCTTGATGTAGTACTCCGGGTGGGCCTGCTCCCGCGGCGGCGTCGCGGGCCAGATCTCCTGGTCGAACAGGATGGTCATGCCGCTGGTCACCTTGCCTGCGGCGATCGCTTTCTCGAGCTTCCAGTAGCTGGCGTAGGTGGGCACCTGCCCGCTCCGGCATGGCCCGGTCCTGGACGCGTACGGAGGCGCGGTGCGGACGCCACAGGCAATCCAGTGAAAGTCCGGCGCGTACTTCTTGCCGATAGCGGCAAGGTCATTCTGCTTGATCAGCGCGAGCTTGCTCGGTCCCGGTGAGGCCGCGGCCTGCAACGGGCCGGCATCGGACCAGATACCAAGCAGGGCAATGCCGAGCAGGGTCGTTGCCAGTCCCAGCAGCTGACGCTTCACGAAGGCCTCTCTGGTAGCCCGGATCAACCCTGGCACCCGCGCGACGTCGTGGACAGGGGAAGCGTCCCCGGGGGCAAGCCGGCAACTCAAAGCCGCAAGCAGCTCCGCGAGCAGCCATACTTCCCGGCATGGTCGTAGCGATCGTCGGCGGCGGGATCGGCGGGCTGGCCGCGGCGGCGTTCCTGCGCCGCGCCGGGCTGACCGTGACGGTGTACGAGCAGGCCAGGGCGCTCGGCGAGGTCGGCGCGGGGCTGATCGTCGCGCCGAACGCGGCCCGTCTGCTGCGGCGGCTGCCCTCGGCGGTCGGGCTGGAAGACGTCGGCGTGGCCCTGGAGACCGGCTGGGAATTCCGGCGCTGGGCTGACGGGTCAGTGCTGTTCGCCCAGCAGCTCGGCGAAGCCTGTCGTCGCCGGTACGGCGAGGACACCTGGACGATGCATCGCGCCGACCTGCTCGAGGTACTGGCCTCCGCCCTCGACGGCGCCACGCTCGAGCTCGGGCGCGGGTGCACCGGCGTCACGCAGGACGCCAGCGGGGTAACGCTGACATTCGCGTCCGGCCCGCCGGTGCGCGCGCCGGCGGTCATCGCGGCCGACGGCATCCACTCTGCGCTGCGGGCGCACGTCACCGCCGAGAGCACGCCGCGCCCGTCGGGCCTGTGCGCGTGGCGGTCGCTGGTTCCAGCAGCCGCCGTTCCCGCGTTCGCTCGCCGCCCGGTGCAGACGCTGTGGCTAGGCCACCGCCACCACCTGGTGCACTACCCCGTGAGCGGCGGGCGGCTGGTGAACATCGTGGCCTTCAGCCCGGCCACTGACGCCGAGGTCGAGTCGTGGTCGGCAGCCGGCCGGCCAGCGGACCTGGCGGCCGAGTTTGCCGGCTGGGACCGGAAGCTGGGCGCGCTGCTCGCGGCAGCGCAGCGGGTCGGACGCTGGTCCGTGCTGGACCGGGCCCCGCTGCACCGCTGGGTGAACGGCAGGGTCGCGCTGCTCGGCGACGCCGCCCATCCGATGCTGCCGTTCTACGCGCAGGGCGCCGGCCAGGCCATCGAGGATGCAGCCGTCCTTGCTGCCTGCCTGGGCAGCGATGCGGACGTGCAGGCGGCGCTGAAACAGTACGAGCGCGTCCGCCAGCCGCGGGCCAGCCGGGTGCAGGAAGCCAGCCGCGGCCGCATCGCGCACCACCATCTGCCGGACGGGCCGGAGCAGAGAGCGCGCGATGCTGCCTTCGCGGCCGAGGACCCGCTCAGTCACAATGACTGGATCTACGCCTACGACGCCGAGCAGGCCGTCACGACCGCTGCCCCGGACGGCCCCGTTTCGTGATCGTGAAGGATTTTTGCCGCGGGCGAAAGAAATTCTTCACGATCATGAGGCGCGCCGTTTGCGCCCGGCCGGCGCGACCTGGCACGCTCGCGCCGTGCTGATGCATCCTGGCCAGCTGACGGTCTCAGCAGCGACGGTCCGCGCTCTCGTCGTCGAGCAGTTCCCGCAGTGGCGCAGCCTGCCCGTCCGCAGCCTCGCCGGGCAGGGCACAGTGAACGCCATCTTCCGCCTCGGCGACCACCTGACCGCGCGGTTCCCGCTGCAGCCGCAGGACGCCGGATCGGTGCGGCGGTGGCTCGCGGCGGAGGCGGCGGCGGCGCGCGAGCTGGCTGCCAGCACGCGCTTCGCCACACCTGAACCGGTCGCGATCGGCGAGCCCGGCGCCGGGTATCCGCTGCCGTGGTCGGTGCAGACCTGGCTCCCCGGCGTCGTCGCGACCGAGGACGACCCTGGCACTTCCGGCGCGTTCGCGCACGATCTGGCCGAGTTCATCGGCGAGCTCCGGGCAGCCGACACGAAAGGCCGCACGTTCCGCGGGTCGGGCCGTGGCGGCGACCTGCCGTCGCACGACGCATGGATGAGCACCTGCTTCGAGCGCAGCGAGCACCTCCTTGACGTCCCGCGGCTGCGGCAGATGTGGGCCGCGCTGCGGACCCTGCCGCGCACCGCTGCCGACGTCATGACCCACGGTGACCTCATTCCAGGCAACGTGCTTGTTCGCGGCGGCCGGCTGGCCGGAGTCCTGGACGGCGGCGGCTTCGGCCCGGCTGACCCCGCGCTCGATCTGGTCGGCGCCTGGCATCTGCTCGAGACCGGGCCGCGGCAGCTGCTCCGCGACGGCCTCGGCAGCGACGACCTCGAGTGGGAACGCGGCAAGGCATGGGCGTTCCAGCAGGCGATGGGCCTGGTCTGGTACTACGCCGGCAGCAATCCGGGCTTGAGCCGTCTCGGCGCGCGGACCCTCGGCCGGCTCATCGCCGACGCCGGCGCACTGCCTTGAGATGATTGCCGAATACAAGTATTGTAGGAAGCAAGACTCTCGAGGCGAGCAGCCCGGCACTGCGACGCATGCCTGGCGCCGTGAAAGGAGTTGCAGTGAGGCTCTTCAAGTTCAGGGCGCTGGTGGACATCGATCCGGCAGACGCGGCGACTCCGGCGAAGGCCTTTCACAGCGGAACCAGGGCCCTCACGGTGCATGCCAGCCACATCGGCGAGCCAGCGGGCGGCAGGTACATCCAGGCGATGATGACCTGGGACGATCAGCGAGACCTGTGGCCGGGAGACCACGCCATCGTGACGATTACCGTCTCCGACCAGGAGGCACCGGAGTACCTGGCCGCCGGTCAGCGCTTCACGCTCTGGGGCGGAGGCTCCGGCCACGGCATCATCAGCCGCCAGGTCTTCACCGACGGCTCCCCCAGCTAGCGGCCGATCCGGGCCGCGACTGCCGTCACGACGCTGCCATCGGTGACTGGTCGCTCAGGAGTGCTGGTCAGGCTGGGACCAGCGTGCGGGAAACGAGGCCGTATCCATCGCCGGCGGCAGCCAGGAGCAGCCGCAGGGCGCTAGTGATGCAGGCCTGCTCGTCTGCCGTGAGCTGGCTCAGCATCCGGGCGAGTTCCTGCTCCCGCCAGGCCGCTACCTTCCGCACTAGCAGCTGCCCTGCCGCGGTCAGCTCCAGAGCGACCACACCGCGGTGCCGTTCCTCGGTCCCCCGCCTGACGTGACCAGTGGCAACCAGCCGGTCCGCCAGCCGGGTCACGGTCGAGGCCTCGAGCCCGAGCGCCCTGGCTACCTGGACCGACCGCGCTGGCCCGATCTCGGCGAGCACCGCGAGCATCCGGAACTGCGGCAGCGTGACCGCTCCGTCGAGTGCGTCGAGACTCTTCAGCGAAACACCGGTGAACGCTCTTGTGGCCGCCTGCATCGCTTCGAGCGCCTCTGCCGCGACTGGCGGGCCATCCTCGCTGGTCGGGGAACCCATAGTGGATCATTGTATTCTTGCAATGCTTGCTAGCAGACAGTGTCTTCACCGCAGCGCCTTTCTTCCCGGTCTGGCCGGCCGGCTTTTGGCTTGCACGACATTTCAGCGCGCGAGCGACGTAGACGGGCCGCCAATGGGAATGAGCCACAATCTCAAGCTCAGCTCTCGAACCTAGCTGGCCAGCAGTAATGCACGACTCGGGGGGAAGCAATGCGGAGGGTCCAAGTGCAGCTAGAGGACGATCTGACCGGCGGCGCAGCTGACGAGACCATCGAGTTCGGCCTGGATGGCAGGACCTACGAGCTCGACTTGAATGCCCGCCATGCCGCTACGTTCCGCCGCCAGCTGGCGCCATTCGTGGAGCATGCCAGGCTCGCTCACTCGCAGCGCGGACACGGGAAGACAAGGACGGCGGCGAGCAGGGAGCGCAGCCGCCAGATCCGCGCGTGGGCGGAGGACGAAGGGCTGCCCGTGTCGGCTCACGGCCGGCTGCCGGGGACCGTCATCCAGCAATACCAGAAAGCGCACCACCCTGAGCAGACTGGCGAGCGCTCCCGGGCTGGCGGCCGCCGCCGCACGGGCTAGCCAGGGGCTAGACCAGCGACGCGGTCACCAGCAAGGCTAGCGACGTAACGAGCACGCCCGTCGTGCTCATGTCCACCGGTGCGTTGCTGTCAGACGGGCTATTGGTGACCTACAGGGCAACTAACGATTCTCCGCCACCGGCGAACGAAGCGGACATGTCTAACCATCTCAGTGCCGTCAGGAGGCCCGCATCGTGGAATTCCTCGTCACCATGACGACACGCGTTCCTGACGGGACGCCTGAGGAGGACGTCGATGACGTCCGCGCGCGGGAGGCCGCGCACTCCAGCGAGCTGGCGGAACAGGGACACCTGCTCCGCCTCTGGCGGCCGCCGTTGCAGCCAGGCGAGTGGCGCTCGCTCGGCCTCTTCGCCGCTAGCGACTCCGGCCAGCTTGAGAAGGTTCTGGCCTCGATGCCGCTGCGGATCTGGCGCACCGATGAGGTCACCCCCCTGTCGCCGCATCCGAATGACCCTGGTGCCGCCCCCTACCCGGCCAGCACAGATCCGGCCAGGCTCGCCCATGAGTACCTGACCACGTTCACGGAGAGCGTTCCGGCCGGCACGCCAGAGACGGCAGTGGCGGCCGCACGGGCACGCGAGGCAGCCCGCGCCAGCGAGCTGGCCGGCGAGGGACACCTCGAGCGGCTCTGGAAACTGCCCGGCGAGGGCCGTGCGCTCGGCCTCTGGCAGGCCGACGATGCGGCGCAGATGTCCGCAATCGTGGCATCGCTGCCGCTGGACCCGTTTATGACGACGGACACAACGCCGCTCACTCCGCACCCGAGCGACCCGCGGGCCGCCAGCAGCTGATGGGGAAGCCATGAACACGTCACAGCAGCGGGTCGCGATCGTCACCGGCGGGTCGTCGGGGATCGGGGCCGGACTGGTAGCCGCCTATCGCGAGCATGGCTGGGCAGTGGTCGCCAACGCGCGCAAGATGCCGCCCGCTGACGATCCCAGCATTCTCGCCGTCGAGGGCGATATTGCCGAGCCTGCCACCGCCGAGCGGATCACCAGCGCCGCGCTGAATGAGTTCGGGCGCATCGACACCCTCGTCAACTGCGCGGGCATCTACATCTCCAAGGCGTTCACCGACTACACCGCGGCAGACTATGCCCTGGTGACCGGAGTCAACCTGGCCGGCTTCTGGTGGCTGACGCAGCGGGTCATCACCGAGATGGTGACCGCGCACAGCGGTCATATCATCAACTTCAGCGCAACCGTGGCCGCGCGCGCCAACACTGCCGAGCCCGCCGCCCTGGCCGCGATCACGAAGGGCGGCCTCGCCGCAGTCACCAGATCCCTCGCCATCGAGTACGCAGCACGCGGGATCAGGGTCAACGCGATCTCGCCAGGTGTCATCAAGACGCCGCTGCATCCCGCCGATTCGTACTCGCCAGAAGCTCTCGGCGGCCGGCTCCCGCCGCTCGGCCGGGCCGGCGAGGTCAGCGATGTGGCCACCGCGGTCATGTACCTGGAGTCGGCGCCTTACGTTACTGGCGAGATCCTGCACATAGACGGCGGCCAGATCGCCGGTCACTGACTGCGCACCCCCCCGCTCGTCATAGCGGGCGCCGGTGGTCCTAACGACGCCGGTGGTCATGAAGACGCCCGCCGTAGATGATGAGAGCGTTCTTGTCGGCAGGTGGGTGAGGAGCGGTGACATCGTGAGCGCGAGACTTCCGCTCCAGGACATCCGGGTGCTGGACCTGACTGTGGCGCGGGCCGGGCCAACCTGCGTGCGCCAGTTCGCCGACTGGGGTGCCGATGTCATCAGGATCGACCACCCGGCGAACGTCCCAGCCTCCACGGGCGGCAGCCGGCACGGCTCGGACTTCCAGCAGCTGCACCGTAACAAGCGCTCGCTGGCGCTCGACCTCAGGGCCCCTGGAGCGCACGAGGTGCTCATGCGGCTGGTCGACAGCGCGGACGTGCTGATCGAGAACATGCGACCGCCGGTCAAGAAACGCCTCGGCTTCGACTTCGAGACTGTGCACGCCAGGAATCCCCGCCTGGTCTACGGGTCCATCTCCGGTTTCGGTCAGGACGGCCCGTACTCCGGCCGGGGCGGTGTCGATCAGATCGCGCAGGGAATGGGCGGCCTGATGAGCGTGACCGGCCTGCCCGGAAGCGAGCCAACGCGGGCTGGCATCCCGGTATCAGACCTGGCCGCGGGCCTGTACCTGGCCATCGGTGTGCTGATCGCGCTGCACGACCGCGAGCGCACCGGGACCGGGCGCTGGGTGCAGACCTCGCTGCTGGAGTCGATGATCGCCATGATGGACTTTCAGGCTGCTCGCTGGACAGTCGATCACGAGGTGCCGGAGCAGGCTGGCAATCATCATCCGATGAGCGTGCCGATGGGCTGCTTCGCTACAGCCGACGGCTACGTCAACATCGGCGGCGCCGACGGAAGACTGCTGCACAGCCTGTGCGACGCGATCGGCCTGCCGGACCTGCCTGCCGACCCGCGCTTCGACACGCTGGCCCGGCGCTCTGCGAACCGGGCTGAACTGAACGACTTGATTGCCGGGCGGATGCAGACGCAGACAACGGCCGCCTGGGTCAAGACGCTCAATGACGCCGGAGTTCCGTGCGGACCGGTGTACCGGATGGACGAGGTATTCGCCGATCCGCAGGTACGTCATCTGGAGATGACGGCGCCGGTGCAGCATCCTGCCCTCGGGCGACTGGACATCCTGCGCAACGCCATCCGCATGACGGAGGCGCCAGCCACCGTCATGGCGCCGAGCCCGGACGCGGGCGCGCACAGCGACGAGGTGCTGACTGAGCTGGGCTACTCTGCGGCGGAGATCGACGGGCTCCGCGACCAGCGAGTCATCTGATCACCGCGCGATCTGAGAGGACCGCATGACATCACCGAGCGAGCCGGCCCGGCACCAGACCGGCACGGAGAAACTGCTGGTCGAGGCCGACGGCGCGATTGCTCTGCTGACCTTCAACAACCCCGGCAAGCGCAATGCGCTGTCCGCCGACATGCGGGCAGCGCTGCCAGGCGTGCTCGCGGGCCTGGCGGCCGATCCTGCCGTGCGCGTCGTGGTGGTGACCGGGGCCGGCGACCGGGCGTTCGCATCCGGGGCGGACATCTCGGAGTTCGGCGAGCAGCGCACCTCGCCCGCGGCGCGGGCCGAGTACGACCGCGGCATGGCCGAGATCAGCCGCGCCTGGGCGAGCATCGGGAAGCCGGTGATCGCGATGATCCGCGGCTACTGCATGGGCGGCGGCCTGCTCACCGCGCTGCAGGCCGACATCCGCATCGCGTCCGGTGACAGCCAGTTCGGCATTCCGGCCGCCAGGCTCGGCCTCGGTTACGGCTACGCCGGAGTCACCGCGCTGATGAAGCTCATCGGCCCGGCCTGGACTGCTGAGATGCTGTTCTCGGCGCGGCGGTTCGCCGCCGCCGAAGCGCTCCAGATGGGCCTGATCAACCGTGTCGTGCCAGCCGCGCTGCTGCGCCAGGAGGTGATGCGCCTGGCCGGGAGCATCGCCTCCAACGCGCCGCTCACCGTCGCTGCGGCCAAGGCCGCGATCCGCGAGGCGGGCAGGTCACCGGACGCGCGCGACCTAGCCAGGGTCGAGGCGCTGGTTGAGGCCTGCTTCCAGTCCGAGGACTACCGCGAGGGTCAGCGCGCGTTCGCCGAGAAGCGGCCGCCGGTGTTCACCGGTTCGTGATGCTCAGACCTTCAGCAAATCAGCCAGCTGGCGGGCGTTCACCTGGGCGTAGTCGCTGTAACAGTTGTTGAACAGCACATGCGCGGCGGCGGCGCTGTCGGCCAGCTCGGTGACTCTCGGCGCCCATTCGCGTAGTTCTCTCTCGCTGTACCGGTAACCGAACCGCTCGTAGATGTCCTTGCTTGTCCACTTGTCCGAGTGGCCGTGCATCCGCACGACGGCCAGGTCAGCAGTGGCGGCGACGACAGGCGGGATCGACGTCGGGTAGCCCTGGGGCATGTCCACGCACACGTAAGGAAGCTCGTTATCGGTGAGGAAGCGCAGCGTCTCCTGCTGGTTGTCCGGCGTCATCCAGGTGCGGTTGCGGAATTCGATGCAGACCTGTCGCGGCGCCGCGCGCTGAGCGCAGGCCAGGATGTAATCCTTGCTGGCTCGTGAGATCGGAAACCACTGCGGGAACTGGAACAAGATCGCACCTAGCTTGCCGGCCTGCCGCAGCGGCTCCAGCGCGGTCAGGAACCGGTCCCAGGCCTGATCGGTCACCGCCCGGCTGACCTGCCGCAGGTAGACGGTCTGCTTGCCGCCCTTGTCCGGCTGATCGCGCTCTACCTCACCGCGCAGGTCAGCCGGGAACGCCGAAATCCGGGTCGGGTGCTGGGTGAACAGGCTGAACGCCTTCACGTTGAAGATGAAGCCGTCCGGCGTCCGCTCGGCCCAGGTAGTAGCGGTCCGCTCCGCGGGCAGCGCGTAGTACGTGGCGTCGACTTCCACCAGCGGGAACTGACGCGCATAAAACCGCAGCCGCCGGTCGGGATTATCCGCTTCCGGCGGATACCAGCCAGAGGCGATCAGCGTCCGGTCAGTCCACGACGCCGTGCCAACTCTGATCTCGCCCATCAGCCTCCGGCCAGCCGCTCAGGCAGTGTCTTCCATGGCAGTGTCTTCCATGGCAGTGTCTTCCACGGTGGTGCCGGCCCCGGCCCGGCGACGGTTCCCGGCAGCCCGGAGCCGCGCGAGGGTGGCCCCGAACTGGCGCAGCGTCCGCTCCGGCACCGCGCTTCCGAGCCAGCGCTGCAGTTCTTCGTCGAAGGCGACGCCTGCCGCAGCTAGCAGCCGCTCTCCGGCCGGCGTGAGCTCGAGCAGCGACGACCGCCTGTCGGCCGGGTTCGGCAGCCTGCGGCAGTAGCCGCTGGCCTCGATCCGGTCCACCAGCTTGCTCGTGCCGCCGGTCGTGATCCCGAGCTCGGCGGCGATGTCGTAGACCCGGCACCCCGGCAGCCTGGCTATCACGGACATCGGCTCGAAATGCGTCAGCGGCAGGCCGAAGTCGCTCTTCAGCCTCGCGTCGATCGCGTTCCACAGCTCTATCTCGAACCGGATGATGTCATTGAACAACTGCCTCAGGTCCGCCACTGACAGGCCCACCTCCGCCCTCGCCGTTAGCTTAGCCGCCTGAGCGGCACCTGACCCGGCGGCGCCTCGGCCTGGCCGAGCCGGGAAGAATTCGTCCTTGACCAGCGTTTATCCAAGGTTATGAATTCTTCGCCAGTGACTCCGGAGTTCGCGGCCCGCTGCGTCACCTGCGGCTCCGAGCTTCACCCAGAAAGGGCCAGCAAATACGACTACTGCATGGCACCAGAATGCCAGCAGAAGAACCTCAAGGGCCTGACCATGGTCGCGGTCGGCATGAATAAGGCGGCCGAGGAATACCTCATTCTCGATGATCAGACCCGTGCCGAACTGGCCAGCGGCAAGTACCGCGACCAGCGCCGCGGCCTGTTCGGCCCGCAGGCGCCGGCGCCCAGGCAGGCTAACCCGCCCGAGCCTGCGGCGCCAGCTCATCGCGACGGGGCCGGGGTCAGGTCCCAGCCGAAACCCGGCGGGCGGGCGCGCTCACACGCGGCACCAGCGCGGAGCCAGCGGCCGGCCCGCCCGCCCTGGACTCGGTCACAGGAAAAGCTGGCGCTGCTCTACAACGAGCAGGGGCTGCGACCTGCCGAGATAGCGACCAGGCTTGGCCTCAGCAGCCATCTGGTCACTCAGATCATCCTGACGGCCAGGAACCGCGGCAAGGCCTGATCCCGGCGGCCGATATCCGTAGGCTTGCCGCGATGAGCAGCGACCCGACGGTGTATCAGCTAGCCGGACACGAAGTTCTTATGTCGGCCGATCGTCACGCTCGGCACCCATGCCATAACGGGCAAATAGTGACCGACAGGAGACAACGGGCCGATGCCAGCCACGCTTCAGGAGATCCTTCTCGCTCCAGACACGAAACCCAGCGTGCAGTCCGATTGCTACACGCTGATCCAGCAAGAGGTATCCGAGCTGTCCGGCATCTCCGGGACGGCGGTCAAGGTCGCGTACAAGACCGTGACCACGTTCGCCGCTGGCCATGTACAGGTCATGATCGAATCCCTGCTGCCGCGGATGGTCGAGCAGCTCGAGCCGTTCTGGACGGACTTCGGCACGGCCGGCGGCGCCGACTTTGGTGACTACCTGTCGAAGCGCGGCGGCGAAGTAGCCGATGCCCTGCTGGTCGTGACCGACGAGCGCGCGGAGTCCTCGGAGCGGCCGACGCTGATCAGGGCTTACCGAAGCGTCCGGGGCGGCGCCGCCAAGCACATTCAGGCAGCCCTCCCTCGCGTTGGCGATCTGGTCCTGAAGTACACGGGCTGACTCTCCGGGGTGCAGCGGCCTGTCTCGCGTGGTGGTTCGTCCGTGCGGCGGGAGGATAGAACAACCCGCACCCGGGCTGCGCCCGTGCAGACCGGTCTCGCCAGGAGGATCGTCCATGACAAGCACCGAGCCCGGCGTCATCACGAAGCTAAGCCCGCGGCCGTTTGATGCGACCGTCTCGCGCCTGACCGGCCTGATCCAGGAGAAGGGCCTGAAGCTGTTCGGCGTTATCGATCAGCGGGCAGCGGCCAAAGACGTCGGGCTCGAGCTGCGGGACACGACGCTGGTGATGTTCGGCAGCCCGGCTGCCGGCACGCCGGTCATGGCAGCCGCACCGCTGTCCGCCCTCGACCTGCCGCTCAAGGTCCTCATCTGGGCTGACGACGGAAAGGTGAACGTCTCCTACTATGCCCCCGCGACCCTCGGCAGTCGCCACGACCTCAGCACCGAGCTGGCAACAAGGCTTGCGGGCATCGACCCGCTCACCGACGCGCTGGTCGCTCCGTAACGGGGTGGCCGGCGCTGCGGCAGCGGGCCGGCCTCAGCCGGGCGCCTGCTCAGCACGTTCTCACTAGGCTGTCTCGGTGACTTCGCAGCATCCTCTGGACAACCCGGCCTGGGCTTCCCTGCTCGGCCCGCACGCGGCGCTGGCGGAGCGGTACGGGACTGCGGTGCGCTACCCGGCAGACATCAGCCCGTTCGTCGCGCTGCCAGCTGAGCCAGGCCAGGACGACTGGGCCGACCTGGCCGCTCTGGTCGGGCCAGGTGCGGTCGCTGCCAGCGCCGGAGTGCCCGTCGTGCCACCGTCCGACTGGCAGCTGCTCAGGGAACTGGCCGGCGTTCAGCTGACCGGTGACCACGTGGCCGCCGTGCCGGACGCGGAGGCGATCCCGCTCGGCCTGGCCGACGTACCGGAGATGCTCGACCTGGTCGCACGCACCCAGCCGGGTCCGTTCCTGCCGCGCACTATCGAGCTTGGCGGGTACATCGGCATCCGCCGCGGCGGAGCGCTCGTGGCCATGGCCGGCGAGCGCCTGCAGCCGCCAGGCTGGACCGAGATCAGCGCGGTCTGCACTGCCGAGGCGTACCGCGGACAGGGCCTGGCCACCAGGCTCACGCTGGCGGTGGCCGCCGCGATCCGGGGACGCGGCGACGCGCCCTTCCTGCATGCGTCCGCGAGCAATGTCAGCGCGATCCGGCTGTACGAGTCGCTCGGCTTCCGGCTGCGCCGGGAGGCGACGTTCGTGATTGCCAGGGCACCGACCGGGGCTGGCTGAGCTCGGGACTAATGCCTCTGCCGACAGCCTGGCGCCGCGCGCACGCTGAGAGCAGGAGAGGGCTGCCGGCTCCGGCGTCTCAGCGCGACACGGCAGCCGGAGGGAGAGTTTCGAGATGCCAGGCATTGTCGTAGGCATTGACGGGTCGCACAACGCCAGTCGCGCTCTTGAGTGGGCGATGACTCAGGCCGCCACCCGCAAGGCACCATTGACCGTCATCACCGTCAACTCGGTGCCAGCCAGCTACTGGACCGGCAAGCCGGTCCCGTTCGCTGGTGACGAGGAGAAGATCGCCGAGATCCGCAAGGCGGCCGAGGAGAAGGTGGCGCAGATCGCGGCCAGCCTCGGAGACAGTCAGCCAGAGTCGGTGACGGTCACGGCGCTCACCGGCTTCCCTGTCCAGACGCTCCTGGACGCCTCGAAGGACGCGGACCTCGTGGTGGTCGGCAGCCGCGGCCGCGGCGGCTTCGCTGAGCTGATGCTGGGCTCGGTCAGCCACCAGGTCGTGCATCATGCCCACTGCCCCGTCGTGGTCGTGCCGGCGGGCTAGTAAAGAGTACGCGGGCTGGCAGCCTGCCTTGCCGCGGCTGCCGGCCGAGCGATGCCCGGAAGGAGGCCTCAGTGCCTACCCGTATCGGTATCAACGGATTCGGCCGGATCGGCCGCGCGTTCGTCCGTCGATCCCTTGAGTTCGGCGACCTCGAGGTCGTCGCGGTCAACGACATCACCGACGCGCGTACGCTCGCGCACCTGCTGGAGTTCGACTCGACCTACGGTCGGCTCTCGACGAAGGTCGAGCACACGGCTAACTCGCTTGTCGTCGACGGCCGCGAGGTCGCGGTGCTGAGCAGCCGCGATCCCGCCGAGATCAGCTGGGGCGACCTGGGCGCCGACGTCGTCATTGAGTCGACCGGCAAGTTCCGCAGCCGTGATGACGCTGCGCTGCACCTGAAGGGCGGCGCACACAAGGTGCTGATCTCGGCGCCCGGCAAGGGCGCGGACCTCACCGTGGTGGTCGGAGTCAACGACGCCGACTACGACGCGACCCGGCACGAGGTGATCTCGTGTGCGTCCTGCACCACCAACTGCGTTGCGCCGATGGCGAAGGTGCTGACCGACGCATTCGGCCTCAGTCAGGGGCTGATGACCACAGTGCACGCCTACACCGGTGACCAGATGCTGCTGGACGGGCCGCACAAGGACCTGCGGCGCGCTCGCAGCGCTGCCATCAGCATCGTCCCGACGACGACCGGCGCCGCACGCACAACCGGGGTCGTCATTCCCGAGCTGGCCGGGCGCCTCGATGGCGTGGCGGTCCGGGTCCCGGTGGAGGACGGGTCGCTGACCGACCTCACCGCGATACTCGGCCAGGAGGTCACGGCCGAGCAGGTCAACGATGCATTTAAGGCAGCGGCCGACGGCCCGCTGGCGGGGATCCTGCGCTACAGCACCGACCCGCTCGTGTCGCGCGACATCATCGGTGACCCTGCCTCGTGCGTGTTCGATTCCGAGCTCACCCAGGCAGCCGGTGTCCTGGTGAAGATATTCGGCTGGTACGACAACGAGTGGGGCTACACCTGCCGGCTCGTCGACCTGGCCAGGATCGTCGGCAGGGACGGCTAGCTCGCCCTGACCGCATGGCGGTGGCCGCCCCAGGGCGGCCACCGCTTTCGCGCGGGGTTACCCGGTCACGCAGCTCACGCTGAACCGGACGGTCCCGTCCGCTGACCGGTCACGGACGACGCCCTGTACCTCGTTCTCGAAGCCAGGGAACCGGCTGTCCCAGTGCTCGAACAGCTGCAGGTATTCGATGATCGGGCGGACAGAATCGGTGAACCGCTCGCCCGGCACCACCACCGGGATGCCAGGCGGGTAGAGCAGGCAGGTGACCGCGCTGACGCGGTTCGTCAGCTGGTCAAGCGGCACCGGGTCAGTGTCACCCCGCACCAGCTTGCCGAACGCCTCGGCTGGCGTTGCGGCCGGCTCCGGCAGCCGCTCCGAGATCGCCTCCTGCATCCGCGCGGTGTCGTAGCCGGAGAGGAACTCGTGCATCTGGTCCGCGAGGTCCCTCAGGCCGAGCCCGGCATAGCGGTCGCCGAACTCCGCGCAGACCTCGGGCAGTGCCTCTGCCAGCGGCATGTTGGCCTCATAGGCGCGATGGAAGTCGAACAGCTCAGCGAGCAGCGTGCCGGACTTGCCGCGGGTCACCGCAATGGAGAACAGCACCAGGATGGAGTAGTAGCCGGTCTTCTCGACAACCACGCCCCGGCTGCGCAAGAACGCCGCGACCAGGCCAGCCGGGATGCCCCGTGCTTGCGGGCGGCCGTCAGGGCTGATGCCGGGGGTCACCAGCGTCACCTTCACCGGGTCCAGCATTGCCTGGCGGATTCGCAGGCCACGGTAGCCGTGCCAGCCCTCACCTGGCGCAAGCTGCCAGGCGTCCTGGTCCAGCTCGCTGAACTCGGCTGGCTGGAACGCGCTGAACCACCAGGTGCCGGCCTTCGCCAGCCGCTGGCCGGCACTTGTCACCTCGCGCCGGAACGCGACCGCCTCGCTGACCGCGTCGTCGGTCAGCGCGCGACCTGCCGCGCCTTCCATCATGCGGGTTGCGACGTCGAGCGAGGCGACAATCCCGTACTGCGGGGAGGTGGAGGTGTGCAGCATGAAGGCCTCGTTGAAGCGCGGCCTCGGCAGCGGTGACCGGCCCTGCCTGATGTGGATCATCGATGCCTGCGACAGCGCCGCGAGCATCTTGTGCGTGGACATGGTCGTGATCACGGTCGGCCCTGCCGGATCGGCCGCGGCCATGCCGAAGTGGCCCGCATACACCGGGTGGAACGCGGCGTACGGTATCCACGCCTCGTCCAGCAGGACATGGTCGGCCACCCGGCCAAGTGCCCCGACCAGCTGGCGGGTGTCGTACATGGTGCCGTCATAGGTCGAGTTAGTCACCACGGCCAGCCGCGGCCTCACGTCGTCGCGGCCGGCCAGCAGCGGATGGCCGACGAGCTTCGCCGCAATCGCGCCTGGGTCGAGCTGCTCGGGCCGGATCGGGCCGATGAGCCCGAGCGCGTTCCTGGCGGACTGCAGCCAGACCGGAATCGCACCGGTCTGGATGACGGAGTTCACGATCGACTTGTGGCAGTTGCGGTCCAGCAGCACGACGTCACCCGGCGAGACGATGGCGCGGAACACGATCTGATTCGACATGGTCGTGCCGTTGGTCACGAAGTACGTGTCGTCGGCGCCGAACACCCTGGCCGCGTTCGCCTCGGCGGCCGCCACCACGCCGGTGTGCTCGAGGATCGAGCCAAGCTCAGGCACCGACGAGGAGATGTCGGCGCGCAGGAACCGCTCGCCGGCGAAGTCGAAGAACAGCCGGCCAGCCGGCGACTTGAGGAAGGCCAGCCCGCCCATGTGTCCTGGCGTGTGCCAGGAGTAGCGGTACTCGTCGGTGTAGCGGAGCAGTTCGCCGAAGAACGGCGGCAGCAGGCTGTCGCGATAGTGCCGGACGGCGGTCCGGATGTGCCCGGCGATCCACCGCGGCGTGTCCTCGGTCACCCACAGCGCGCCGGACAATGAATCCGCCAGCTCCGGGCTGAGGTCCTCGACCGACAGACCCTCGGTCATCAGGAAGGCCGGCAATCCGTTGAACCTGGCCCTCGCGACCGCCAGCAGCTCTGCGGGACTGCACTTCAGGTCAGGCGGCGCCGCGCTCTCTGCCCAGCCGACCAGCAAACCGCCGAGCTCAGGGTGCGTGCGCAGCATCAGCTCGCCGTCCGCATAACCGCCCGCCTCGAGCACTGCGACACCCGCGTCCTGCAGCTCTCCGATGATCCGCTTCACCGCAGTGCGCACTGCCAGGCCGTCCTCACTGGCGTCGTGCACGACTAGTACCGGCATTTCCTCGCGCGCGTCCATGAGTCAGCCCTCTCCCGAGTACGCGATATCAGCATCACCATCTCGCCAGCCGTTCCGCCATGGAAGTGCCAAATGGCGGCGCTAACAGGACGTTCGGCACTGCGGCCAGGCAGGCACGCGGCAAGAAGCTGGGCCCGCGGGCCGCGCTGGCCCGCGCTGGAAAGGAGCCGGCAATGGCTGTCATTCACAAGAGGGAGGCCGCCCCCGGCAAGCCCGGATTGTCGCTGCTACGCGGGCACCCAGAGGCCGCCAAAGGCGTGCGGCCCAAGCGAGTGCTTGGCATGACGAGCCTGGCGATGATCGACATCGCGGCCGTCATCAGCCTGCGTAACCTGCCCACAGTTGCCGAGTACGGCTGGGGCTCCATCTTCATCTTCGGCCTCGCGCTGGTCGGGTTCATGATCCCGATCTCGTTCGCCGCCGCCGAACTCGCGAGCGGCTGGGCCGAAACGGGTGGCGTCTACGTCTGGGTCCGCGAGGCGTTCGGCAAGAACTCAGGGTCCGTCGCGATCTGGGCGGACTGGGCGGAGAACCTGGTGTGGTTCCCGACGGTGCTGTCCTTCATCGCGGCGTCGCTTGCCTACCTGCTGGTCCCGTCCTGGGCCAACAACAGGGCCTGGCTGTTCATCGTCATGATGATCGTGTTCTGGGGCACGACGATCGCCAACTTCTTCGGCGTGCGCGCCTCGGCCCGGATCAGCTCCTGGGGCACCGTGCTCGGCTCAGTGATTCCAGGCGTGCTGCTGATCGGCCTCGGCATCGGCTGGCTCGCGAGCGGCCATCCGCTGGCCGCGCCTTATCACGGCGCGCACTCGCTGATGCCCGGCCTCAGCCTGTCCAACCTGGTGTTCTTCTCCGGTGTCCTGCTCGCCTTCGCGGGCATGGAGATGGCGGGCTTCCACGCTCGCGAGGCGAAGAACCCGAAGCGGGACTTCCCCAGGGCGACGCTGATCGCCTGCCTGGCGCTCGTCGGCTTGTACGTGCTCGGCACGCTGGCGATCGCGGTCGTCGTGCCGCAGCACAAGATCGAGCTGAACTCCGGCCTGCTGCAGGCGTTTGCCGTGTTCGACAACAAGCTGGGAATCAGCTGGCTGACCAGGCCGCTCTCGCTGCTGATCTTCGCAGGCGGCATCGCCCTGCTGTCCACCTGGATGTACGGGCCGGCCCGCGGCTTCATGCGGGCGTCGTTCGAGGGTGACTACCCGAAGGTGTTCCAGGGTCACAACGCGAAGCTGGCGCCCACCTCGGTGCTCTGGATCCAGGCCGGGATCGGCACGCTCTTCGCGCTGCTGTTCCTGTTCGAGCCGACGATCAGCACCTCGTACTGGATCCTGTCCGCGCTGACCACCCAGCTACTGGTGATCATGTACGTGCTGATGTTCGCCGCAGTGATCAGGCTGCGCTACACCCAGCCAGACCGGCCGCGGCCGTACAAGATCCCCGGCGGCAAGCTCGGCGTGTGGATCATGGCCGGGCTCGGCATCGCCGGCTGCGTGTTCGCGTTCTACGTCGGCTTCGTGCCGCCGTCGCAGATCACCACCGGTAACCACACCTTGTACATCAGCCTGATGATCCTCTTCACCGCGGTGCTGGCGGTGCCACCCCTGGTCATCGCGCGCTTCCGCAAGCCCTCCTGGCAGGCGGACCCGAAGACCATGGCCGCGGTCCAGGCTGAGGAATCCGAGGACGAGTAACCAGCCTGGCGGCCTCCCGGCGGCATACCCCCGGGAGGCCGCCGCTCTACCCCACCAGCGGCACGCACTTAGCCAGGGAGCGACACCAACATGGAGCACTACGGCAGTTACCCGGTCTTGCTGGCCGAGCACGAGTTCGGCTCAGGATCAGCGATCGACATCGCGGTCGCGAAGCTGGCCGCCGAGCTGACCAGGCGCGGATTGCGGGTGATCACCGCGCGCACGCTGGCCGACATCGAATTCGCGATCAAATCTGAAGCAGATATCGGGACGGTCCTGCTCGACTGGGACCTGTTCCCCAGCGACCGTGAGCTGGCCGGCGTCCTCGACCGGATCCGGACTGTCAGCGACGAGCTGCCGGTGGTGATGCTGGCCGAGCGAGCGGACGTGGAGAGCATCCCGCTGGCCGTCGCCGAGCGCACCGACGGCTTCTTCTGGCTGCACGAGGACACGCCTGAGTTCGTCGCAGGCAGGGTCGAGCGGCTGGTCAGGGAATACGCCGACCACCTGCTGTCGCCGTTCTTCGGCGCGCTCAAGCGCTACGTGGACGACTACAACTGGACCTGGTGCTGCCCCGGCCATAACGGCGGCATGTTCTACCGCAAGACCCCGCTCGGCCGAGCGTTCTTCGACTACGTCGGCGAGCCGTTCCTGCGCGGCGATCTCTGCAACGCCGTGCCCGAGCTCGGCTCGATCCTGCAGCACCAGGGCCCCGTGCTCGACGCGGAGCGCAAGGCAGCTGAGGTCTTCGGCGCGGAGCGGACCTACTTCGTCCTCAACGGCACCTCCACCTCGAACAAGATGGTCACGATGTCGCTGCTGGCGCCGGGCGACCTGGTGCTGTTCGACCGGAACTGCCACAAGTCCAGCCACCACGGCGCGCTGATGATGGCCGGCGCGATCCCCGTCTACCTCAACCCGACGAGGGACGCCAACGGCATCATCGGCCCGGTCGACTACCGGTTCCTGGACGAGGACTACATCCGCGAGCAGATCCGGCGCAGCCCGCTGGTGACCGACCCGGAGGCATGGCGCCGCCCGCGGCCGTTCCGGCTGGCGATCCTCACCAACACGACCTACGACGGGGTCTGCTACGACGAGCGGCAGGTGCTGGCCAAGATCGGCCGGCTGTGCGACTACGTCCTGTTCGACGAGGCGTGGATGGCCTACGCCAGGTTCCATCCGCTGTACACCGGGCGCTACGGCATGTCGCTGGACGGCCTGACAGCGGACGACCCCGGCATCTACACCACCCAGTCCACCCACAAGTGCCTGGCCGGCATGTCCCAGGCGTCGCAGATCCACGTCCGCGACAGCCACCTGGCCGGGCAGCGACGCCTGCTGAACCACGACCGGTTCAACGAGGTCTTCATGATGCACACGTCGACCTCGCCGCAGTACAACATGATCGCCTCGCTCGACGTCGGCGCTCAGATCATGCGCGGCCGGCCCGGATTCGCGCTCATGGATGACGCCATCCGGGAGTCGATCGCGCTGCGCAAGCAGGTCGAGCGCTACCACGACGAGCTGGCGGCGCGGCCGGGCGGCTGGTTCTTCGACATCTTCGGGCCGCATTCGGTCACGGTGACCGCTGAGCAGCTGACGACAGCAGCCCGGGGCAAGTACCTCGACGCCGCCGTCCGGGAGACGCTGGAGAAGGCAGCAGCCGACGGCGGGCTCGCAGCCGTGCGCTGGCGCGAGGTCAGCGACGACATCCTCGCCAGCGTGCCGGAGTGCTGGATGTTCCACGAGGGCGACGACTGGCACGACCTCACCGGGCTGGCGCCCGGTTACGTCATGCTGGACCCGACGAAGTGCTCGCTCAGCACGCCCGGTATCGCGGGCGGCCGCGCGTTCGCCGAGTCCGGGATCCCTGCCGCGGTTCCGGCCGCGTTCCTGCGCGCTCGCGGCATCGTCAACGAGAAGACCAGCTTCTACACGGTGCTACTGCTGGTGACCCCGGCGATCGAGCGCGGCAAGTCCGGCACGCTGCTGTCCGAGCTGCTCGACTTCAAGCGCGCCTACGACCGCGATGTCCCGGTGCGTGACGTGCTGCCGGAGCTCGCGGCAGCTCATCCGGAGCGGTACGGAAAGCTGCGGCTGCGCGAGCTGTGCGAGCAGATGCACGCGCTGCTGCGCGACAGCCGGGCGGACGAGCTGCAGCGGGCCGTCTACAACGCCGAGCACGAGCCGGAGATCGTCGCCTCCCCCGCCGCGGCGCACGCAGCGCTAGTCCGCGGCGATGTCGACCTCGTGCCGCTCGACGAGCTGGCCGGCCGGGTGGCCGCAAGCCTCGTCGTCGTCTACCCGCCCGGCATCGCGATCATGGTCCCGGGCGAACGGTTCGCCGCCGACTCGGCCGCGGTCGCCTACCTGCGGCTGTTCGAGCAGAGCGACAGCCTGTTCCCTGGCTTCGAGTCGGAGATGCAAGGCATCTTCCCGCGGCGGGAGGCCGACGGCCGGCTCCGGTACTACACCTACGTGCTCAGCGAGAACAGGTCTCGCGAGTAACTACCGCATGCACTCAGGAGGTGCCAGTAATGAAAGCAGCAGTCGTACACCGGTTCGGCGAGCCGCTCGTGCTCGAGGACCGCCCGATCCCCGAGCCCGGGCCAGGCCAGGTCACCATCAGGATGATCGCGTCCGGCCTCTGCCACACCGACATCCACGCGGCTCACGGCGACTGGCCGGTGAAGCCCGCGCCGCCGTTCGTCCCGGGCCATGAGGGCGTCGGCACCGTCGAGGCCGTCGGCGCTGGCGTGACTAGCTTCACCGTCGGCGACATGGCTGCCGTGCCCTGGCTTGGCTGGGCCTGCGGCGAGTGCAAGCACTGCCGTACCGGCTGGGAGACGCTCTGCCTGAAGCAGCGCAACTCCGGCTACTCGGTCGACGGCTGCTATGCCGAGTACTTCCTCGGCGAGGCGGACTTCGCGGCCACGGTGCCAGACGGCGTCAGCCCGTTCGAAGCCGCTCCGCTGACCTGTGCTGGCGTCACCACCTATAAGGCCGTCAAGGTCGGCAACGTCCGGCCGACCGACCTGGTGGCGATCTCCGGCATCGGCGGCCTCGGCCACCTGGCGCTGCAGTACGCGAAGATCTTCGGCGGCACGGTGGCGGCCATCGACATCACCGACGAGAAGCTGCAGCTGGCCAAGGAGCTCGGCGCTGACATCGTCATCGACGCGAGGACGGAGGACCCGGCCGCCGTCCTGCAGGCGCACGGCGGCGCTGACGTCGCCATCGGGCTGGCCGTGGACGACAAGTCGTTCGCGACCGCCTACGGCGGCCTGCGCCGCGGCGGCAGGCTCGTGCTCGTCGCGCTGCCCGCCGAGGGGACGCTCAGCATCCCGGTATTCGACACTGTGCTGAACGGCACGTCGGTGCTCGGCTCCATCGTCGGCACCCGCGCCGACCTGGCGGACGTGTTCGCGCTGCACGCCCTCGGCCGGACCAGGGTGATCTACGAGACCCGGCCGCTCGCCGACGTCAACCAGTGCATCGACGAGGTTCTGCACGGCAAGGCAAAGGCACGCATCGTCCTGGTGCCGTGATGGCGAGCGGCCGCGCAGGCCGACGGACCGCTGGCGCGCCGCCGGGCAACCGGGCGGCGCGCCAGTTCGCGTGCTCGGGCCCCCGGACGGGACTTTGAGCCCTGTCGCAGCGGAACAGTTAACGGTGTTATCGAATCATGGCTACTACCGTGAAGCTGCCGGCCGCCTCGGCCGGCCACGGCCACGGGCTGCCGTATGCCCGGCGCTGGCTGGCGCTGGCCGTGCTTTGCATCTCCCTGCTGATCGTGACGCTGGACAACACCGTCCTCAACGTCGTCCTGCCGACCCTGGTTCGCGACCTGAACGCGACCTCGAGCCAGCTCCAGTGGATCGTCGACTCCTACGTAATCGTCTTCGCCGGGCTGCTCCTGGCAGCCGGCAGCGTCGCCGACCGGGTCGGCCGGAAGCGAACCTTCCTGGCCGGACTGGCGCTGTTCGCGGCCGGGTCCACCTGGGCCGCCTTCTCCGGCTCCGTCGGCATGCTGATGGCGGCCCGGGCGAGCATGGGCATCGGCGGCGCGCTGATCATGCCGTCCACGCTGTCGATCATCACGCAGATGTTCGCCGACCGCGGCGAGCGGCAGCGCGCGATCGGGCTGTGGGCGGGCACTAGCGGCGTCGGCGTGGCACTCGGGCCGATCATCGGCGGCCTGCTGCTTGCGCATTTCTGGTGGGGCTCGGTGTTCCTCATCAACGTGCCGATCGCCGCAATCGGGTTCGTCCTGGCGCTGCCGCTGGTGCCCGATTCGAGGAACCCGGCCGCGGCCCGGCCTGACGTCACCGGCGTGCTGCTGTCCATGGCCGGGCTCGGCCTGCTGCTCTGGTCGATCATCGAGGCCCCGGTGGATGGCTGGTCGTCCGGCCTGGTCATCGGCGCCGGCCTGGCCGGCCTGGCCGTGCTCAGCTGCTTTGCGCTCTGGGAACGGCATACCTCGCATCCGATGCTGAACCTGGCGTTCTTCCGGGCCCGCGGGTTCTCCGCGGCGATCTCATCGATCGGGCTCGCGACTCTCGGCCTGTTCGGCGCGCTGTTCGTGCTGACCCAGTTCCTGCAGTTCGACCTCGGCTACACCCCGCTCCAGGCGGGCGTGCGGGTGCTGCCGGCCGCCGGAGCGATCGCGGTGGTCGCACCGCTGTCGGCGCTGCTGCACCGGTTCGCCGGTACCAGGCTGACCGGTGCGGCCGGCCTGCTGATCATCGCCGGAGGGCTCTGGCAGATCTCGCTCGCCTCGGCCGGTGCCACATTCGTCGACATCCTGCCGGGGATGATTCTGCTCGGCGTGGGCGCCGGCCTTGCGATCCCGAATGCGACCGCCTCAGTCATGGGCTCGGTGCCGGCCGAGCACACCGGCATCGGCTCGGCAACGAACGGCTCGATCATGCAGGTCGGCGGCGCGCTCGGCGTGGCCATCATCGGCAGCCTGCTGTCCACCAGGTACACCGGCAGGATGACGGCCGCACTGGCGCCGTACCACGTTCCCGCCTCGATCATGAAGCTGATTCTCGGCTCCATCGGCGGCGCGCTTGGCGTCGCCGCCAGGGTCGGCGGCGCTCTCGGCGCCGAGCTCGCGGTCGCGGCCAGGTCCGCGTTTGTCAGTGGCATGGACCTCGGGATGCTCACCGGGGCGATCGTGGCACTGGCCGGCTGCGCGGTCGCACTGGTCACGCTCCCCGGCCGCGCGCACCGGCCGGCAAGCCGGGACTATCGGCCCTTGGCCGAAGACAGGCCGGCCAGGTTGGATGAAAGCAACCGCCAGCGGCGATAACAGGCCGGGGCAAGTGAAAGCGAGGTCGTGCCATGACGACACAAGCAGCTCCGCAGGTCGTAGTCGGCGTAGACGGCTCGCCAGAGTCGACACACGCTCTCCGCTGGGCGGCGAGCTACGCCTCCGCTACCGGGGGCACCGTGACCGCGGTGCTGTCCTGGCATTACCCGTCCGCGGTCGGGCCCGCCCCGACCGGCATCGCGCCCAAGGGGATTTCCGACGAGGTGCGCGCGAGCATGCAGGAGGTGCTGGACAAGGCGGTGGCCGAGGTGTTCGGGTCGCCGGCCCCGGCCTGGGTGCAGACCAAGGTCGCCTACGGCCATCCGGCGAACACCCTCGTCGAGGAGTCGGAGCACGCAGATCTGCTAGTGGTGGGCAATCGCGGGCATGGCAAGTTCACCGGGATGCTGGTCGGCTCGGTCAGCATTCACTGCGTCAGCAACGCGCTCTGCCCCGTCGTTGTGGTCCGGGGGAAGGAATGACGGCATGACCACGGGTACCCAGGCCCGTCCGCTCTCACCAGCCGATACCGACATACTCGACCGCTACTGGCGCGCCGCGAACTATCTCTCGGTCGGCCAGATCTACCTGATGGACAACCCGCTCCTCGGCGAGGAACTGCGGCCTGAGCACATCAAGCCGCGCCTGCTCGGGCACTGGGGCACCACGCCCGGCCTGAACTTCATGTGGGCACACCTGAGCCGGGCCATCTCCGTGCACAACGCCGAGATGATGATCATCATCGGCCCGGGCCACGGCGGCCCCGCAGCGCTGGCGAACGCCTGGCTGGAGGGCAGCTACACCGAGGTTTACCCGAGCATCGGCCGCGACACCGAGGGCATGCGGCAGCTGTTCCGCCAGTTCTCCTTCCCCGGCGGCGTGCCGAGTCATGTCGCCCCGGAGACGCCGGGCTCCATCCACGAGGGCGGCGAGCTCGGCTACTCGCTGTCGCACGCGCACGGGGCGGCATTCGACAACCCTGGCCTCATCGTGGCCTGCGTGATCGGTGACGGAGAGGCTGAGACCGGCCCGCTGGCGACGAGCTGGCACTCGCACCGCTTCCTCGACCCGCCTGCCGACGGCGCCGTGTTGCCCATCCTGCACCTCAACGGCTACAAGATCGCTAACCCGACGGTGCTGGCCAGGCTGCCCGAGGATGAGCTCGACGCCCTGCTCCGCGGCTACGGCTACGAGCCGGCGTACGTGACCGGCAGCCACGACTACGTTCCCCACCAGGAGATGGCAGCGGCGGTGGACGCTTCGGTCGGGCGCATCCGTGCCATCCAGCATGAAGCGAGGGCCGGCCGTGGCCGGCCCGGCACGCCCTGGCCGATGATCGTGCTCAGGTCACCGAAGGGCTGGACCGGTCCGGTTGAGGTCGACGGCGTGCCCGTGGAGGGAACGTGGCGCGCTCACCAAGTGCCGCTCGCCGAGGTGCGGACAAACCCCGAGCACCTGCGCCAGCTGCGGGACTGGTTTATGTCGTACCGGCCGGAGGAGCTCTTCGAGCCGGACGGCAGCCCGGACTCCGCCATGCTGGCCTTCGTGCCGCCAGGCGACCGCCGGCTTGGCTCGACCCCGCACGCCAACGGCGGCATACTGCTGCGCGACCTGGCGCTGCCGGACTTCCGGGACTACGCGGTCGACGTCCCGGCGCCGGGTGCCAGCACATCCGAGCCGACCAGGGTGCTCGGCGGCTGGCTGCGCGACGTCATGCGGGACAACGCGGCGCAGCGCAACTTCCGGATCTTCGGCCCGGACGAGACCGAGTCCAACCGGCTCAACGCGGTGCTGGAGACCACCGGCAAGACCTGGGAGGAGGCGACGCTGCCGGTCGACGTGAACCTGGCGGCGGACGGCCGGGTCATGGAGATCCTCTCCGAGCACACCTGCCAGGGCTGGCTTGAGGGCTATCTGCTGACCGGCCGGCACGGGCTGTTCTCTTGCTATGAGGCGTTCATCCACATCGTGGACTCGATGTTCAACCAGCACGCCAAATGGCTGAAGGTAGCCAGGCAGCTACCGTGGCGGCGGCCAGTCGCCTCGCTGAACATCCTGCTGACGTCGCACGTGTGGCGGCAGGACCACAACGGTTTCAGCCACCAGGACCCAGGCTTCATCGACCACGTGGTGAACAAGAAGGCTGAGGTCATCCGGGTCTACTTGCCACCGGACTCAAACACGCTGCTGTCGGTCGCCGACCACTGCCTGCGCAGCCGCGACTATGTCAACGTCGTCGTGGCGGGGAAGCAGCCGAACCCGGACTGGCTGGATATGGACTCCGCCATCCTGCACTGCACCCGGGGCGCGGGCATCTGGGAATGGGCCAGCAGTGACGTCGGCGCTGAACCGGACGTCGTGCTCGGCTGTGCCGGTGACGTGCCGACGCTCGAGGTGCTGGCAGCCACCGACATCCTCCGCCGCGAGCTGCCGGAACTGCGCGTCCGCGTTGTCAACATAGTCGACCTGATGCGGCTGCAGCCCGAAAGCGAGCATCCGCACGGCATGAGCGACCCCGAGTTCAACGCGCTGTTCCCGCCCGGCCGGCCCATCATCTTCGCCTATCACGGTTACCCTTGGCTCATCCACCGGCTGACCTACCGGCGGGATGCGCACAACGACATCCACGTCCGCGGCTACAAGGAGGAAGGCACCACCACCACGCCGTTCGACATGGTCGTGATGAACGACATGGACAGGTTCCACCTCGTCATGGACGTGATCGACCGGGTGCCTGGACTCGTGGAGCGGGCGGGCGAACTGCGCCAGCACATGGTCGACACGCGCGCCAGGCACCACGCCTGGACCCGGCAGTACGGCGAGGACCTGCCCGAGGTGCGGGACTGGAAGTGGCAGCCGCCGCCGACCACGGTGACCGGCTGACAGGACCGCCCGGTGGACTGCAACGTCATCGTCGTCAACGCCGGCTCGAGCAGTCTCAAGGTACGCGTGCTCGACAGCGACGACGCGGTGGCCGACTCGCTCGACCTGGACCGCTGGGACGGCAGCGCCGACCACCCGGAACTGGCCGAGTTCCTGCGCAGAGCCGGGCCAGCTGCCGCGGTTGCCGGACACCGGGTGGTGCACGGCGGCGCTAGCTTCAGCCACGCCGTGCTCATCGACGACCGCGTCGTGGCGGCCATCGAGGCGCTCACCGATCTGGCGCCGCTGCATCAGCCGCGGGCGCTGGCCGGGATCGCGGCCGTTCGTCAGGCGCTGCCGGACCTGCCCGAGGTCGCCTGCTTCGACACGGCCTTTCACGCTGGCATGCCGGCCGCAGCCGCGCTGTACGCACTGCCGGCCGACTGGACGCAGCGGTTCGGGCTGCGCCGCTTCGGCTTTCATGGCCTGTCGCACGAGTACGCGTCGCGGCGGGCGCCGGAACTGCTCGGCGTCAGCGCGGCCGGGCTGCGGGTCGTCACCTGCCACCTCGGCGCCGGAGCCTCGCTCGCGGCGGTGCGCGGCGGCAGCTGCCTGGACACCACGATGGGCTTCACGCCGCTGGCGGGCCTGGTCATGGCTACCAGGAGCGGCAGCGTCGACCCCGGCCTGATCGTCTGGCTGCTCCAGCACGGCGGTCTCGGCGTGGCCGAGGTCGGGGACGGCCTGGAGCGCCGGTCCGGCCTTGCCGGGCTGACCGGCCAGGCCTCTGGCGACATCCTGGCCGTGCAGGCGGCTGCGAACGACGGCGACGAGCGTGCCACGCTCGGCATCGCGGTGTACCTGCACCGGCTGCGCCGGGAGATCGCCGCGATGGCCGCGGCTCTGGACGGCCTCGACGTGCTGGTCTTCACCGGCGGCATCGGCGAGCACAACCCGGCCGTCCGGGCCGGCGCCGCGGACGGCCTGGGCTTTCTCGGCGTCGCGATCGACCCGGAACGGAACGGCGCGATGGCCGACGCGGACATCAGCACAGCCGGCGCCGCGGTGCGCACGCTGGTCATTACCGCCCGCGAGGACCTCGAGATTGCCCGTCAGGCTCGTGCTGTGCTGGCCTGAGCGCCCAGGATCGGCAGTTTGGGACCGAGGTCACGACGGGCTGCTACCTTCGGCCCTGCCGGCCGCTCCTGTCACGTAGTTCAGTGGATAAGGGGTGAGGTCGTCATGCAGACCGGAACCAGGCCGACAATCGTGGTAGGCGTGAGCGGCTCGCGTGCCTCGGAAGAAGCGCTGCGCTGGGCAGCCGACGAGGCCAGGCGCCGCGACGCCGATGTCCGCGCAGTTCTCTGCTGGAGCGCCGAGTCGCGGGCGTACTATGCGCCACCGCACGGACCGCAGGAGAACGGCAGTCACGAGCACGCGCGCCGGCTGGCGGCGACGCTGCGGGAGATTCTCGGCGGCGACGAGCCGCCCGGGCTCACGACCGAGGTTGTCGAAGGCACAGCTGAGCGGGCCCTGATCGCCAGGTCCGCCGGAGCTGACCTGCTGGTGCTCGGATCCACGTCGTCGGCCCTCGCCGGCGGCGCCGTCGGTCCGGTCGTGCGGGCATGCCTGTACCGCGCCCACTGCCCGGTCGTGGTGATCGGGCCGAGCGGGGACGGCCATCAGGACCTGCCGAGCCATCGTGGCCGTCAGCCGCACCAGCGCCTGGCCACCGCGAGCTAAGCCTGGCTCCCCAGCCAGCGTGAGTTCGCCTGCAGCGCGGGAGAGGGATATGAAGACCATCGACGACATCCAGGTGACAGGCAAGCGCGTGCTGCTGCGCCTGGACCTGAACGTGCCGATCCAGGACGGCTGGATCGCCGACGACGGCAAGATCCGGGCCTGCCTGCGGACGCTGAGGACGCTGCTCGACCGAGGCGCAGCTGTCATCGCCTGCTCCCATCTCGGCCGCCCGGCCGGCGTCCCTGAGGCCAGGTACAGCCTGGCCCCGGTGGCGGCGCGACTTGCCGGACTGCTGGGTCAGCAGGTGGTGTTCGCGACGGACACGGTCGGCCCGCGGGCCACCTCGGCAGTGGCCGCCGTGGTGCCAGGCCAGGTCGTCCTGCTCGAGAATCTTCGCTTCAATCCTGGCGAGACCAGCAAGGACGACGCGCAGCGCGGAGAGTTCGCTGACCAGCTTGCCGGGATGGCCGATATCTACGTCGGCGATGGATTCGGCGCTGTGCACCGGCGGCACGCCAGCATCTGGGATGTCGCGCTGCGCCTGCCGCACGCGGCTGGCTACCTGATCGAGGCCGAGACCGAAGCACTGCGGAAGCTCACCGGGGACGTCGCGCGCCCTTACGTGGTCGTGCTCGGCGGCGGGAAGGCAGCTGACAAGCTCCCCGTGGTCGGCGCCCTGCTGGACCGGGCCTCTCGGGTGCTGATCGGCGGCGCGATGGCGACCACGTTCCTGGCGGCTCAGGGCCTGTCAGTCGGCACCTCGCAGCTGGACGGCGACGAGGAGACAGCTCGCGGTTTCCTGGCGAAGGCTGCCGTCGCCGGGGTCGAGCTCCTGCTCCCGTCCGACGTTGTGGTCGCGGCGAGCCGGCAGGACGACGGTCCGCTGCATGTCGTGGCGTCCGACGCGATCCCGCCGGACCGGATGGCGCTCGACATCGGGCCAGAGACGGCGCGGATGTACGGTTCCGTGCTGGCCGGGGCCCGCACGATCTTCTGGAACGGGCCGATGGGCGTCTGCGAAATCCCGCGGTTCGGGTGCGGCACGCTGGCCGTGGCCAGGGCCATCGCCCGCAGCGGCGGCTTCACGATGATCGGCGGCGGGGACACGGCTGCCGCCGTACGCCAGCTCGGGTTCGCTGACAGCGAGTTCGGGCACGTCTCGACTGGTGGCGGCGCAAGCCTCGAGTTCCTCGAAGGTAAGCAGCTGCCCGGCCTGACGGCGCTGGAGGCGGCGGACCCAGTGCGGGCGCGCGCCTGACCGTAGCGTCGCGGCCACGCCAGGAGGGCCCCGGGCCAGGCCCGCCGTAGAGTGAGGGTCGTGCCAAGATCTCATAGCTGTGCCCCCGGAGTTGGGTCATGACCAAGCATCCGGCCTTCCGCGGGGAGCCATGGAGCCTGCGGGAGCAGGAGCTCGACCTCGGGATGCTAGCCCAGACGGAGTCACTCTTCGCGCTGTCGAACGGCCATCTGGGCTGGCGGGGCAACCTGGACGAAGGTGAGCCCAACGGCCTCCCCGGCACGTACCTCAACGGGCTCTATGAAGAGCACCCGCTCGCCTACGCCGAGTCAGGCTACGGGTTCCCCGAGTCCGGCGAGACCATCGTCAACGTAGCCGATGGCAAGCTGATCCGGCTGCTCGTGGACGATGAGCCGTTTGACGTCAGGTACGGCACCCTGCGCAAGCACGAGCGGACCCTCGATTTCAAGACCGGGACACTGCAGCGCACGGTCGACTGGGTCTCGCCCGCTGGCCGCGCGGTCCGCGTCAGCTCGGGCCGGCTGGTCTCGTTCAGGCAGCGTGCGATCGCCGCCGTGTGTTACGAGGTGGAGCCGGTCGATGATGCCGCCAGCTTCGTGATCCAGTCCGAACTGGTCGTGGCCGCCGCAGAGCAGCTGCCGGCCACCGGGTCAGATCCGCGCGAAGCGAGCCTGCTGGCCGTGCCACTGCAGAGCCTGGGCCACGTGTCACACGGCGGGCATGCCATGCTGCTGCACGAGACTCTGCACAGCAGGCAGCGGGTAGCGGTCGGGATGCGGCACGTCGTCTCCGGGCCGGACGGGACCCACCTGGCGTCGGAGAGCAGGTCGAACCTCGCCAGGATCACCATCACGGCATCGCTGCAGCCTGGCCAGAAGCTGCGCCTGGTGAAGCTGGTCGGGTACGGCTGGTCGGGTGCCCGCTCCATGGAGGCACTGCGGGATCAGGTCGACGGCGCTCTGACCGCGGCGGTCGAGACGGGCTTCGACGGACTGCTAGCTGAGCAGAAGAAGTTTCTGGCCGACTTCTGGGCGCACGCCGATGTCGTCCTCGACGGCGATCCTGAGGTCCAGCAGGCGCTCAGATTCGGCCTGTTCCATGTGCTGCAGGCGGGCGCGAGGGCGGAGGCACGGGCAATCGGGGCCAAGGGCCTGACCGGGCCCGGCTACGACGGGCACGCCTTCTGGGACACCGAGACCTTCGTCCTGCCGCTGCTGACTGCCACGCTGCCGGACGCCGCGGCGGATGCGCTGCGCTGGCGCTGGAGCACGCTGCCACAGGCGACTGAGCGTGCTCGCCAGCTCGGGCTGCGCGGAGCCTCGTTCCCGTGGCGGACGATCAGCGGGGCGGAGTGCTCAGCCTACTGGCCAGCCGGAACGGCCGCGCTGCACGTCAACGCCGACATCGCCGACGCGGTCGTACGCTACGTCCACGCAACCGGTGATGCCGAGTTCGAGTCGGGGCCGGGGCTGGAGCTGCTCGTCCAGACGGCTCGGCTGTGGGAGTCCGTCGGCCACTACAGCGTCGGCGGCCAGTTCCGTATCGACGGCGTAACCGGGCCGGACGAATACAGCGCGGTTGCCGACAACAATGTGTACACCAACCTGATGGCGCAGCATAACCTGCGCTGCGCGGCGGACCTGGCGGACCGGTATCCCGACCAGGCCACTGCGCTCGGGGTCAGCGCAGACGAGCGAACGGCCTGGCGGCATGCCGCGGACGCGATGGCCGTTCCGTTCGACGAGGAACTCGGCGTGCACCAGCAGGCCGAGGGTTTCACCAAGCATCAGGTCTGGGACTTCCGGCGCACCGGGGACTGGCAGTACCCGCTGCTGCAGCACTTCCCGTACTTCGATCTGTACCGCAAGCAGGTGGTCAAGCAGGCTGACCTGGTGCTGGCGATGCAGCTTCGCCCGATGGCATTCACGGACGAGCAGCGGGCAGGCAATTTCGCCTACTACGAGCAGCTCACCGTGCGGGACTCGTCGCTGTCGGCGGCCACGCAGTCGGTAGTGGCGGCGCAGACCGGTCACCTCGAGCTAGCCCACGACTACCTGGCCGAGAGCGCGCTGATCGATCTCACCGATTACGAGCACAACGTGCGGGACGGGCTGCACCTGGCTGCGCTGGCCGGCGCCTGGATGGCCGCGGTGTACGGCCTCGGCGGGCTGCACATCGGCGACGACAAGGTGATGTTCTCCCCCCGGCTGCCGCCGGCGATCTCACGGCTGCGCTTCACGATCCCGGTCCGCAGAAAGCACATCCGGGTCGACATCGCCGCGGAGGCCGCTACCTACACGCTCGAGTCCGGCCCGGCCGTGACAATCACGCA
>Ga0335075_10001347_pt1 | contig 40669 bp, 11 predicted proteins | sample Lox_Sample_24_FD_206723 | JGI IMG/M metagenome (GOLD analysis project Ga0335075, IMG submission 206723) | Soil microbial communities from Loxahatchee National Wildlife Refuge, Florida, United States - Lox_Sample_2.4 | ecosystem: Environmental > Terrestrial > Soil > Wetlands | place: USA...
ACACTGTCAACGGCGACCTGGGAAAAATCCGTCCCACAGTAGCGCACACAGTGCGGTGCGAGACGTGACAGCAGCAGCCCTGTGCCGCAACCGATCTCCAGCACGTTACGGGGAGCAAGCGCGGCTAACCGCGCAACTGTCTCCACGACCCATTCCCGCATTTCCTCCGCCGGAATCGGTCCACCCGTATAGCTGCTGTTCCACCCGGAAATATTGAAATCGGGTTCGTTCGCGGTGCCAGGTTCGCCATAGTTTGTGTCGAACACTTGCCGCCATTGCGCCGCATGCTCTGTCAGGTCATTCCCGTTGTTCGCCGCATCGGTGGACTGACGCAGCGATGACGGATCGACTTTCAAATAAGCCACCAGCCGCTTGTCGTTCGGCTGGTCTTCACGCACGATAACCACGGCGTCATCGATGGCCGGCTGCTTGCGGATGGCGGCCTCGACTTCCCTCAGTTCGATGCGAAATCCGCGAATCTTCACCTGATCGTCGTTTCGCCCGAGATATTCGAGCTCGCCATCGGGCAGTTCGCGGGCCAGATCCCCGGTGCGGTACATCGGCGAACCGCGAGCTGGATCAAACGGGTTAGGGATGAACCGTTCCGCCTCCAGCTCCGGGCGACGTAGATATCCCCGCGCGACACCCGCGCCACCGACGAAAATCTCTCCGACCGCCCCGCTTGGAACCGGCTGCAGGTGCTTATCCAAGAGCCACAGATGCAGGTCGGGAATGGGCCGGCCGATCAGGCTGCCGCCATGGTCGAGATCGGCAAGGACCACCGGACGATAGGTCGCGTGGACGGTGGTTTCCGTGATGCCGTACATATTCGTCAGTTGCGGATGTGCATCGCCGTGACGGTCGAACCAAGGCCGCAGACTTTGCAGGTCCAACGCCTCTCCGCCCAGAATGATGTGGCGCAATGCCAACGGACGGGGCGCTGCAATCGCGTCGGCGGCCACCAATTGCCGAAATGCGGATGGCGTTTGATTGAGAACCGTGACGCCATAGTCGCTGAGCAATTCACGGAAGGTTCCCGGCGAACGGCCGATCCAGTAGGGCACGACGACAAGCCGCCCACCGTACAACAACGCTCCCCAGAGTTCCCACACCGAGAAGTCGAAGGCGTAGGAATGGAACAAGGTCCAGACGTCGCTGCCGCCGAAGTTGAACCAGGCTTCGGTTGAGGTAAACAGCCGCGACACGTTGGCATGGGTGACCAGAACGCCCTTTGGCTTCCCGGTCGATCCGGAGGTGTAAATAACATAAGCAAGATTTTCGGGCCCGGCGCCGGCGGCCGGATCGTGCGTCGGACGGTTGCGAAGTGCCGCTGCATCTGCGTCGAGTTGCACGATGACGCAACCTGTCTCCTGCAGTGCGCGATGGTGCCGGCTGTCCGTGACGAGGATCGGAACGCGAGCATCTTCCAGCATGAAGGCGAGGCGGTCGCGCGGATGATCCGGATCGAGCGGCACGTAAGCTGCGCCGGCCTTCAGAATTCCGAGCACTGCCACAACCATGTCGATCGAGCGGCCGAGGCAGACGCCGACGGGTACCTCGGGTCCCACACCTTGTTCGCGCAGCCAGTGCGCCAATTGATTGGCGTGTGCGTTCAGCTCGCGGTACGTCACAAGCTGGCCCGTGGCGGCCTGCTTGCCATCCTGGTCGCCGGGAGCGACCGCAGCCACGGCATCCGGCGTTTGCCGTGCCTGATCCTCAAACCAATGGTGCAAGCAGCGGTCGCGTACGGGCCGATCAGGCTTTACATCCGATGAATTGCTCCGCACCTCTCCCGCGTCGCGATGGTAGAGAGGCAGTCTCCACAAAGGAACGTCCGGGTCCGCCAAAGCGGCGCGCAACAGGGTTTCGAAAAGCGACGCAAACCGTCTGATCGTGTCTGGCTCGAAGATGTCGCGGTAATAGAGCATATATCCGTCGATTTCCTCGGCGGCGTCCCAAAGGTGGACTTCGATATCGAAACGCAACGTCCTCGCCTCGAGTTCGAGCGGCCGCAGCTCAAGGCCTTGGACCTTGAATGCCGGCATTGGCGCGTTCTGCAACGCAAACGAGACCTGAACGAGCGGATTGCGGCTCATGTCGCGGTCCGGGTGCAGCGCATCGACGAGTTGCTCGAACGGCAGGTCCTGATGGGAGTAGGCATCGAGGCTGGTGCGGAAGGTTCGACGCACAAGCTCGTGAAAATCTGGATCGTCGGAGAGGTCGATGCGCAGCACGAGCATGTTTACGAAGAAGCCGATCAGCGGCTCGATTTCCGCGCGGCCGCGATTGGCGATCGGCGTTCCGACAAGGATGTCCTCCTGTTGGGTGTAACGCGCCAGCAGTGCCGTGAAGCCTGCGAGCAGGGTCATAAAGAGCGTCACACCGTTCTTACGGCTGAACGCCCGCAATTGCCCTGAAAGTTCGGGATCGAAATGCAGCCGCTGCTGTCCGCCGCGAAACGTGTGCACGGCCGGCCGACGGTGGTCGGTGGGCAAATCCAGCAACGGCGGCGCGCCGGCAAGCCGGCGCTGCCAGTGTTGCATCTGCATGTCCTGCACCTGCCGGCCCAGGTGCTGACGCTGCCATATGGCATAGTCCGCGTACTGAATTGGGAGCTCCGACAGCGGCGAGACCGCGTTACCGGCAAATGACTCGTAGAGACGCACCATTTCGCGGGTCAGGATTCCAATTGACCAGCCATCACAAACAATATGGTGCAGCGTCAGCAACAGGACATGGCGATCGTCATCCAGTTGCAGCACGCCAGCCCGCAACAGAAGGTCCGAGGAAAGGTCGAACGCCTGCAGCGACTCGGCTTCGGCCCGGCGTGTGACTTCCGCTGACTGGTGCTCGGCCGGCAAGTCGCGCAAATCAGCCAGCGCGACCGATACTTCACGGGTGGGATGTACGCGTTGGACCGCCTCGCCGTCGATTGCGCGAAAATTGACACGAAGCGCTTCGTGCCGGCGAACGACTTCATTGAGCGATCGTCGCAGGACCGCGACGTCCAGCCGGCCCCGAATCTCCAGGGCCATCGGCATGTTGTAAAACGGATTCGCTGCGTCGATATGTTGCAGAAACCAAAGCCGCTGTTGCGCAAAGGACAACGGAAGATCGGCGGTCCTCGGATTTCGTTCGATCCTTGGCAATACCGGGAGGTTGTCGCGGTTTCGGATCGCCTGATCGACGGTCTGCGCGAGTTCGGCGACGGTCGGCGCGTCGAATGCCGAGCGCAGCGGCAGTTCGACGTCGAACGCCGCGCGTATGTGTGATATGAGTTGCGTCGCGAGCAGAGAGTGGCCGCCGAGTTCGAAGAAATTATCTGTTGATCCAACGGCGGGGACGCCGAGTATCCGCGCCCAGATTGTCGCCAGCAGCTCCTCGATAACGGTCCCTGGGGCGGGCGCGCTGTCCGTTGCCTGGCGAACCGCTTCCTCCACGGACAGCGCCGCCTTGTTGATCTTGCCATTAGGCAGCAGCGGCAATTGGTCGAGCACGGCCCAGCCGCGCGGCAGCATATGCTCCGGCAAACGGGCCTTGAGCCACGCACGCAGCTCAGGGATAGAGACTGGCCGCGTCTTCCTCGGCTGCACGAAGGCGACGAGACGCTGGCCTTCGGGCCCCAGAGTGCTCACGATCGCCGCGGCATCCTCTATTGCTTCATGCATGCGTAAGGTTGCTTCAACCTCGCCGAGTTCGATGCGGACACCGCGCAGCTTCACCTGGTCGTCGGCCCGGCCGAGAAACTCGAAAAGTCCATTTGGACGAAGGCGCGCGCGGTCGCCTGTCTTGAAGAGGCGCCCCGCGCCGAACGGATTGTCGATAAACTTTTGCGCGGTCAGTTCGGGCTGGTTCCAGTAGCCGCGAGCGAGCGGCGTGCCCCCGAGGCAAAGCTCGCCCGGGATGCCCATCGGCAGCGGCCGACCATGCACGTCGAGGACAAACGCGAAGGCATTTTGAATGGGGCGCCCGATCGGAACCGTGGTCGCGCCAGGCTGTGCCTCTGCGTCGCCAGAGCACACGTGGAAGGTCGCATCGATACAAGCTTCGGTGGGGCCGTAGAGATTGCAGACAGTGGCACATGTGGCAGCACGCAAGCTGCTGGCGAGATCGACCGTCAGCGCTTCGCCGCCGCTGAACACGAGGCGCAGCGAATCGAGGTCCTGGAATCCGGGGGTAGCGACCAGGACCCGTAGCAGCGATGGCACGCCCTGCAGCACTGTGACCTGGTGCGTGCGGATGGCTGCGACGAGGTACTCGGCGTCCAGATGCCCGTCGGGCCTGGCGAGCACGAGGCTGCCGCCGGTCAATATCGGCAGATAGAACTCCCAGACCGACGCATCGAAGCTGAACGGGGTCTTCTGCAGCACGCGGTCTGCGGCAGTGACGGAAAACGTCCGCTGCATCCACCGCATATGGTTGGCCAATGCGCGGTGCGGCACCATGACGCCTTTCGGCTGCCCTGTGGAGCCGGATGTATAGATTATATATGCAATATCGCCAGGTGCAGGTGAGACACTGAGGTTCGACACGGACTCGTCAGCGATCGAAGGCCAATCCCGATCGAGGCACACCGCCTCGCATGAGGTTTGCGGATGACTCGCCAGCCATTCCGCCTGGGTCAGAATGAGCGAGAGGCCCGAGTCGCGGATCATGATTGCCAGCCGCTCGTCGGGGTAGCCCGGGTCGAGCGGCACGTACGCACCACCGGATTTGAGTACGGCGAGCAATGCCACGACCATCTCGTAGCCTCGGTCCAGGCACAGTCCCACGGGAACATCCGCGCCGCAGTCCCGGTTGCGGAGAAAGCGGGCGAGCTGATTCGCGTGTGCATTCAGCTGGCGATACGTGTAGCCTCGTTCACCAACTATCACTGCAATGGCGTCGGGAGTGAGCGCCCCCTGGTGCTCGAACCATTGCGGCACGAGGCGCCCTTCATCTTCGACAATCTCGCCGTGACTCCACTTCTGCAGCACCATATGGCGCTCGGCCGGGGGCAAAATTCGCAGCCGCGAGACTTGCTCGTCCGGACGCGCGACGGCATCGCTCAGCAACTGGTCGAAGTGGGCCGCGAGGCGCGCAATGGTGTCGGCATCGAACAAGTCTGAATTATACTCGAACTCTCCCGCCAGGCAGCCGTCCGTTTCTTCCAAGGTCAGCGTCAAGTCGAATTTGGCAATCCGCGACGGCTGGTGGATCACGGTCAGCGCAAGGTCCGGCAGTTCAAGGGCGCCGATCGGAGCGTTCTGCAATACGAACAGGGTTTGAAACAGCGGCGCGTGGCTGCGGCTTCGCTCCGGTGACAGATGCTCGATCAGTTGCTGTAGCGGCAAGTCATCATGTGCAAAAGCGTCGAGCGTGATCGTGCGGACGCGCGTCAGCAGTTCGCGAAATGTCGGTTCCCCCGAAACGTCCACCCGCAGGGCCAACGTGTTGACGAAAAAGCCGATCAAGGATTCCGTGTCGCTGTGCTTACGATTGGCGACGGGCGTCCCCACAACCAGCTCGTGCTGACCGCTGTAGCGGGCGAGCACGCAAGCGTACGCCGCCAGCAGTATCATGAATTTGCTGCTGCCGGTCTCTTGGCTGAGCCGATGCAAGTCTGCCATCCGTCCGCGGTCGATCGTGAACAGATGGGTGCGTCCCGGATAGGTCTGTCGCGCGGGCCGCGGGCGGTCGGTTGGCAATTCGAGCAGAGTGGGGGCGTTGGCGAGCTGCCCGCTCCAGTAGGCCAATTGCTTGTCGAGAACTTCGCCTTGCAGCCAGGACCGTTGCCAGGCGGCGAAATCGGTGTATTGGACCAGCACTTCGCGAAGCGGCGATGGCTGTCCTGCCACCAAGGCACGATAAAGGCGTGAGAATTCGTCGAACAATACGCCAAGCGACCAGCCGTCGGCAACGATGTGATGCAGCGTGATCAGCAGCACATGATCGTCTTCTGCCAGTCGCATCAGGAACAATCGGAGCAGAGGTTCGCGCTCCAGATCAAATGGCCGCAAGCTCTCGGTTGCTGCCAATTGCTGCCAAGCGGATATTTGTTCTGGAGCGGGAAGTTCGCGCAGATCCCGCGATGCCAGCTCGATGCGGCACCGGTCATGCAGCACCAGCGCCGCCATGCCTTCGTGCTGGCGGAAGTTGCTGCGCAGCGTCTCGTGCCGACGCTCGATCTCCTGAAAGCACCGCAGCAGAACATCGGGCTGCAAGCGGCCCAAAAGCCGCAGCGCGACCGGAACGTTGTACGCCGCGCTTTCGGGTTCGATCTGGTACAGAAACCAAAGCCGCTCTTGCGCGAATGAAAGTCGCAGCGGCTGACCCAACGGCCGGCGGTCGAACGACGGGAGGCGAGGATCGCGCGTGCCTGCCATTTGCAGGTCATCCAGATGCGCTGCAAGTCCCGCGATTGTCGAGAATTCGAATACCTGGCGTACCCCGATAACGATCCCGAACCGGTCGCGGATGCGCGACACAAGTTGGATTGCCATCAGGGAATGACCACCGAGAGCAAAGAAGTCGTCGTGCACCCCTACCTGCGCGACATGCAGAAGGCGTGACCACATCTCCGCAATGGCGCACTCTGTTTCGGTGCGCGGCGCGACGTAGTCCTGATCGCTCGGCATCGCCTGCGGATCCGGCAGCGCGTCGCGGTCGACCTTGCCGCTTGGGTTCAGCGGCAGCCTTTCCAACATCACGAAGGCTGCCGGCACCATGAACTCCGGCAGTCGCCGGGCCAGCACCGCGCGGAGGGCTTCTTCGCTGGGAGGATGCAGTGGTTCGGCCGGGACGACGTAGGCCACCAACTGCCTGTTTCCCGAGGAGTCAGGCCGCGCCGTCACGGTGCAGTCGCGCACGGTATCGAGCGAGGCAAGCACAGTTTCAATCTCCCCAAGTTCGATCCGGAAGCCGCGGATCTTGACCTGGCGATCGAAACGACCAAGATACTCGATATTCCCATCCGGCAGGTAGCGGCAGAGATCGCCGGTGCGATAGAGCCGGCCGCCGGGTTCGGGGCTGAACGGGTCGGGGATGAATCTGTCGGCCGTCAGCGCAACGTCATTCAGGTAATCCCGCGCCAACCCGTAGCCGCCGACGCAAAGTTCGCCGGCGCACCCGGGCGGCAGGAGATTGCGGTGCCTGTCGAGTATGTACACCTTCGTATTTGCGATCGGGCGGCCTAGCGACACCGAATTGCCGATGCTCGCTTCGGTCAGCGTACAGCAGGTGGTGAATGTCGTGCATTCAGTCGGCCCGTAGCCATTGATCAGCCGCAGGCTCGGAATCTCCTGCAGAACGCGTCGGCAATGCGGCACCGACAGCGCATCGCCGCCCGCCAGCAATTGTTGCAAAGGCCGCAGTGCGTCGAGGTTCTCGTCCACCATCAGGTGAAACAGCCCAGCCGTCAGCCACATCGTGGTGATGCCGTAATCCTGGATGATGCGGCCGATGTCGTCGAATGACAGGATTTCGGGCGGTGGTACCACCAGCCGGCCCCCGTTCAAAAGGCTTCCCCAGATCTCGAACGTCGATACGTCGAAGGAGATCGCGGTCAACTGCAGAATGACTTGCTCGGCGGAGAGGTCGACGTAGTTGGTGTTTTTCACCAGCCGTACGACACCGTCATGCACCACCCGGACACCTTTGGGGCGGCCGGTCGAACCCGAGGTGAACATAACGTAGGCAAGATGGTCGGGCCACGTTGCGTGCCGCAGGTTTGCCTGACTTTGCGCTGCGATCGCAGGCCAGTGCTCGTCGAGAAGTAGCGGGGTGGTGGCACCATCGGGCAGGCGGCCCAAGCACGCCCGATGCGTCAACACCACCGGGCACTTGACCTCGCCGAACATGTAGGCGAGCCGGTCCGCGGGATATCTTGGATCCAGTGGCACATAGGCGCCGCCGGCTTTGACGATGCCCAGAATGCCGACGATCAGCTCGATGCTGCGTTCACACATGATCGGCACGGCGATTTCCGGGCCGACACCAAGCTTGCGCAAATGGTGGGCCACTTGGTTCGCGCGCGCGTTCAGCTCCTGATACGTCAGCACCTGGTCGCGAAACACCAGCGCGACGCTGTGCGGCGCTTCGGCGGCCTGCCCTTCGAACAATTCCTGAATGCACTTGTCGCGCGGAAAGTCGGTCGCGGTATCGTTCCAGGTGTGCAGCAGAAGTTCGAATTCCTCGGCGCTCTGAAACTCCACCTTAGAAATGCGCAGGTCCGGCCGGCGCGACACGGCAGCGAGCAGATTTTGCAAATGCCCCGCCATGCGTCTGATCGTTACATCATCGAATAGTGCAGTGTTGTATTCGATTTCGCCGCCTAGACCGCGGCCGGCTTCGGTCAATGCGATCGTAAGATCAAACTTGGCGATATTCGTCGTGGGTTCTTCGATCGAGATCGTAAGCCCCGGCAATTCCAAATCAAGCTGTGACATATTCTGCAAGGTCAACAGCACCTGGATCAACGGGGTGTAGCTCAGATTTCGCCGCGGCTGCAACTCCTCGACCAGAAACTCGAACGGCACATGCTGATGCTGATGGTCTGCGAGCGAGGTGCGCCGCACGCGCGCCAGCAACTCGCCAAATGTAGGATCGCCCGAAAGATCTGCTCTCAGGACCAGAGTGTTAGCGAAGAACCCGATCAGGGTCTCAACCGCGGCGACGTTCCGATTGGCCACGACTGTCCCGAACACGATGTCGTCGGAGCCGTTGTAGCGGGATAGCAGAACGGCCAGCCCAGCTTGCAGGGTCATGAACAACGTGGCGTCGCATCGTCGGGCCAGTTGCCGCAACTGCGCTGTCAGGTCGGGGCCGATATGAAAGCGCTCAGTGTGCCCGGTGTAGGTTTGTACCGGGGGGCGCAGCCTGTCCGTCGGCAGGTGCAGGATCTCGGGCGCACCCTCGAGGCGCTCACGCCAGTGTTCAAGGGAGTTCCGGAGCGATTCGCGGGTGAGGTGTGCCTGCTGCCACTGTGCATAATCGGCGTACTGGATTGTCAGCGCGGGCAGTTCTGGGGCAACCCCGTCGTGCCACGCTCTGTACAACTCCGTCAATTCGCGGATCAGCACCCCGACCGACCACCCGTCGGAGATGATATGGTGCATCGCGAACAGCAGCACGTGCTGCCGATCCGCCAGCCGGAGCAACTGCACGCGCAACAACGGACCCCGAGCGAGATCAAACGGCCGCTCGGCGTTCTGCCTGGCGGCATGATCAAATCTTGCCTGGCGCTCGGCGGCGTCGAACGCAGTCAGATCGACCACCTGCAACGCAAAGTCGCCGGGTGGATCGATCATCTGTACAGGCTCGTCGCCACGCCGGACGAAGCGCGTGCGCAAGGTGTCGTGACGGTTACGAATGTCGCGCAGGCTGAAGCGCAACGCAACGACATCAAGCTCGCCCTCGAGCCGCAGCATGCCGGGCATGTTGTAGTTGGGCGTGGGCCCGTCGAGATTGTCGAGAAACCATAGCCGCGCCTGCGTGGATGACAGCGGAGCCTCGCTGCGGTCGAGGCGCCGGGCGATCGCAGCCGCCGGCGCGACGTCCAGGCCTTCCTGCCGCAGCAACAGATCGAATAGCTGCTCCTGCTGTGAGCTGTTGGCGCTCATACCGGTTCTCGCTGTGCTTGCCGGCCCGCGGCGTTGCGGGAGAGAGCGCGCGCGACTTGTTCCGCATTCATGCCTTCGACTTGCCGCCGCAGCAGTGCAATCTTCTCGACCTGACCCGGGCTTCGTTCGAGGGCAGTCAGGCGCAGGGCAAGGTCGGCGACGGTCTGCGCCTCGAACAGTTGAGGGAGCGAGATGTCCATTCGAAAGACCTGACGTATTCTGGTCAACAGTTGCGTCGCCAGCAGCGAATGGCCGCCCAGTTCAAAGAAATTGTCCTCGGTGCCGATACGCTCCACTCCCAACACGTCACTCCAGATGCCTGCCAGAACCTGCTCCGTGGCCGTGCGCGGCGCGACGTATTCCTGACGCGCGTAGCCATCTGCAGGCCTGTCGAGCAGCGCCCGGCGGTCGATTTTGCCGTGCGCGGTCAGCGGTATGGATTTAAGCGGAACAAATGCCGCGGGGATCATATAGTCCGGCAGACTCTGCCGCAGATGGGCACGCAGTTCATTGGCCGTGGGTGCCGTTTCTCCGCCCGGCGCCACGATATGGGCGATCAGCCGCTTGCCGCCATCCGGATCATCGACCGCTGTCACAACGGCCTCTGCCACCGCGGGGTGGCTCGTCAAGGTGGCTTCAATTTCGCCGAGCTCGATGCGGAACCCGCGCACTTTCACCTGCTGGTCGCATCGGCCCAGGTACTCGATATCCCCGTTGGCCAGATACCGCCCAAGATCGCCCGTTCGATAGAGACGGCCCCCCGATTCGCTGCCGAACGGATTGGATCGGAATCGCTCGCTCGTAAGATCCGGACGCTTGATATAGCCGCGCGCCACACCGGCACCGGCGATATGGATCTCGCCGCGGACGCCCACCGGCACGACTTCGCCGAGGCCATCGAGGATGTAGATCTGCAGATCCGGGATCGGCCGCCCGATCACGCTTTTGCCTCGCTCAAGATCGGCCTCGAGGATCGGACGATACGTGACGTGCACCGTTGTCTCGGTGGTGCCATACATGTTGACGATCAGCGGGTGCCGATCGCCATGCCGCTGAAACCATGGCCTCAGTATCGCAGGTTCCAACGCTTCGCCACCCAGGATCACCAGCCGCAATGCCAGTTCCGCCGCCGCGTCCGCGGATTGCTCGAATTGAATGAGCTGACGGAAGGCCGATGGGGTCTGGTTGAGTACCGTCACCCGCTCTTCCGTCAACAATTTGCGGAAGGCGGCGGGCGTACGGCTGGTTTCGTAATTCACGATGACAAGCCGGGCGCCATGGGCCAATGCGCCCCACAATTCCCATACCGAGAAATCGAAGGCCAGCGAATGAAACAGTGACCACACATCGCTGTCGACTAAGCGAAACCACGCATCCGTCGCAGTAAACAGGCGCGTTACGTTCCGATGGGTGATCGCTGTGCCTTTAGGGTCACCCGTCGAGCCGGACGTATACATCACATAGGCCAACTGCTGATCCGCGACCCCGGCCGTTGGGTCAAATTTCGGCTCCAGCAGAATTTCCTGCGCGCAAGCATCGACACAAATTGCCTCCGCCGCGATGCCAGACAATTCGTGCGACAACGAGCGCGTCGTAATGATGAATCGTGCGGTGGCGTCTTTGCAGATGAACTCGACCCGGCTGCGCGGATAGCTAGGGTCGAGCGGCAAGTAGGCCCCTCCCGCCTTCAGGATCGCAAGAACCGCGACGACCATTTCGACAGTACGGTCCAGGTAGATGCCAACAAGCTCCGCGGGGCCAAGACCGCGGCGGCGAAGGTAATGCGCCAGTTGGTTTGCCCGCTCGTTCAACTCCGAGTACGTCAGCGTTTGCCGGGTGCTCACATCCGTGGCCGGACACACCACCGCAACAGCGTCTGGCGCCCTTGCCGCGTGCGCTTCGAAATACTGGTGGATCGCAGGGTAACGACAGTTCGGCACGGCATGGCTCGGCGTATTGAAGTCCGTGATCAATCGCGCGCGCTCGGTCGCGGAAAGCAGTCGCAGGTCGAACACATTGGCATCGGGCGATCGGACAATCGCCCGGAGCAAAGTCTGGAACGCGCCGAGCAATCGGCGGATGGTGGCTTCATCAAACAGATCGGTATTGTAATCGCAGTACAGCAGCAGCCGGGTGTCGATTTCAACGCCGTTCACACCAAGGTCGAAGCGGGCGCTGGTGACCGGCTGATCGTAATAAGCGACGTCCAGACCTTCCAACCTGGGTGTGGGCAGCGGGCCATCCAGGTTGAAAATGTGGTCAACGACCGGTGCGCGACTAGGATCGCGCGGAATTTTCAGCTCGGACAGGTAGTTGGCAAAGGGGAAATCCTGGTTCTCGTAGGCATAGAGCAGCGTCGAGCGGATCGCCCTGAGATGTTCAGAAAAACGCGTGCTGTGCTGAAGATCGCTGTAAATCGGCAGGATGTGCGCACAGTACGCGATCAGGCGATCGCCGCCCGGCAGCGATCTGCCGAGCGCCGGTATGCCGACGACTATCTCGGGTTGATCCGCCATCCGGTGCAGCAGCACGGTGTACGCGGCCAGCAGCGCCATGAACAGCGTGCAGTTTTCGCGCTGCGCAACGCGCTTGATCCCGGCGACAAGCTCCGCATCGAGGGTGGCCGTCAAGCGTCGACCGGCATAGGTTTTGTGCGGCGGGCGTGGGCGATCCGATGGGAACTCCAACGCTGGGCAGCTCGCAGAAATCCGGCTGATCCAGAACTGCTTCTGGCGCTGCCACTCCTGGCTCACGATCGATCGCCCGAGCCACTCGGTATAATCGCTGATCTGGATCGGATCCGGCAAATCCTCTGCCGCGCCCCGCCGCGCCGCGTTGTAGAGCCTGGTCAGTTCCGAAATCAGGATGCCGATCGCTGCCCCGTCGACGACCGTGTGATGGGCCGAGAGACAGACGAAATGGCGCCGATCGGACCATTTCAGCACTTCGACCTTCACAAGCGGCCCGCGTGCCAGATCGAATGGCGATTGCGCCTGGTCGGCGAACCAGCGTGCCTGCCCGCTTGTCTTTTCCTCGTCCGAACATCCGGAGATGTCCGTGACGGGCACGTCGATCGTTCGCCACGCGGCGATTACGAGTTCGTCGGTCTCGATGTTGATGTGGGATCGCAAGGCCTCGTGGCGGTCGACCAGCCGACGAACGGCCTGCCTCAGCCCGTCCAGGTTCAGTTGCCCGTTAAGCTCAAGCACCACCGGCTCGTTGTAGGCGACTGCTCCTGCGGGGTCGAGCTGCGATAGCAACACCAGTTGCGCCTGCGCCTCAGTCAGCGGCACTGTATGCTCTACGCCGTCTTGTGTGGGCAGTGCAATTGCCGAACCGTTAGTCGGGCGCCCGCCGGCGTCACCGTGCCGGCCGTACCGATTTTTTAACTCGGTCAACACCGGCAAACTGTTCAGTACCGCCGCCGGATCCACGCCAAAGTCCACGAGACATGCAATCTCATCGACGCCGATGGCCTGCAGTCTGTCGATCAACGAGGCGCATGAGTCCGGCGTTCCAATGAGCGCTGTGGAGGTTACGTACGACTCGTACGCATGCTCGAACATCGCGTCCTTATCGTCATCAGTAAGAATATCGAAGTCGACCGAGAGATTCTGGCTCTTGGCCATGGTACGAAACAGTCCGACCGATGAAGAAAGATATTGCTTGAACGGCTTCCGGGCGGCCTCGATCGTGGGCTTGAATTCATTCCCCAGGAACGTGTGCAGCAGCAGGGTCACGTGCCCGCGTGACCGGTCATGGCCATGCTCCGCTAGTGCCCGGCGATAGATCCGAAGGTTTTCGGCGAGCCGATCGATGTCCTGCGCCATCAGGTTGGTCAGCACGCCGGCTCCCATTGCCCCGGCCAGTTCGAATGTGTCCGGGTTGTTGACGACCGTCAGCCAGGTGGGCAACTCGGCCTGCATCGGCAGGGGAAACAGCCTGACATCGGCTTCCTGTCCGTTGCCGGTCGTGATGGTCAGCGATTCGCCGTGCCAGAGTTTCTGAACCTGCGCGATGCCAGCCAACATTGCGTCGCGGTGATTGCCGAATTTGCCCGGCGCCAGCGTGAAATCGGTGGGATTCCATCCTGAAGCAAACGCTACACCAACCCGTCCGTCCGAGATGTTATCGACGACCGACCATTCCTCCGCGGCGCGAATCGGGTGATGTAGCGGCAGGACAACGCTTCCTGCACGAAGCTGAATATTCTGGGTGATCCTGGCCAATGCGGCGCACAGCACCGACGGATTGGGAGACAAGCCGCCGAACTCGTGGAAGTGGCGCTCGGGGAGCCACAAGGCCGAGAAGCCATGCGTGTCGGCATAGCGAGCGCTTTCGAACAACAAGCGGTATTTGTTGCGGTCGTAGCGAGAGTCGTAGACACCGAAGAAGTACAGGCTGAACTCCAAGTCCCGCGACCGCTCGTTGGCGGCGACCTCGGCTTGCTTCGTGAACGCGGCAAGAGGCGAACCGGCGGCGTGCCGATCACGCTGCCAGAACGATTTTGCCTCTGGGCTCGCCGCGGCCAGGGACGCGACCGCGGCGGCATCCTTCGTTCCGTTCGGCGGCCGCCCCGCGTCCACGATGTATCCTCCCTCACGCAGTGCGCGCGCGCTGTCTGCGACGGCGTCCACGATCGCGTCGATGTCGCGGTCGCTGTGCGCGTCGGACAGCATGCAGTTGCGTCCTTCCCACACGTAGATTCCGCGTTCCAACAGATGAAAGAAGAAGAGATCCAGGTTGCCGGTGAACTTGAAGCGGAACAGCGATCCGAAGTGTACCACTCGTATCGGCGCCGCCTCCCGTTCGAACACATCGTTGAGACGCCGGACAAGATCGGCCGTCCGCGCATTCAGCCGCTGCTGCAAGTGTGGCCCGCGCCGCTTGATCTCGGTGAGAACGGCGCGGACGGCAGCGATTGTCAGCGGGCTCTTGTTGAATGTCCCGGCAACGAAAGTCGTCTCGGCGCGCGGATATGACGAATCCCCATAGTCCCAGAATCCGCCGTCGATCGCATCAAGAAATCGCGTCGAACCGGCGACGATCCCCACCGGCAAACCACCGCCGGCGACTTTGCCGTATGTGGCGATATCGGCGCGAACGCCAAACCAGGCCTGCGCACCGCCAGGATCGACGCGAAAGCCGGTGATCATTTCGTCGAACATCAGTGCGACGTCCACGTTTGTGCACAGTGCACGCAGCTCGTGCAAAAACGCTTTTGGTTGAAAATCCGGCCGCCGACTTTGCACCGGTTCCACCAGCACTGCCGCCAACTCGCCGGCATGTTCGCGGATGATCCGCAGAGAACCGGGTTCGCCGTACTGCAGTACCATCACATCGGCCAGCATGCCGGCGGGAATGCCCGGCACCAACGGCCGTGCCTGCGGACCGTCGTTGCCATGAACCGGTTCGCCCAGCACTCCATCGGAGTGCCCGTGGTACGAGCCGCTGAATATCGCGATCTTGTCGCGCCCTGTCACGGCGCGCGCGAGACGGATGGCAGTCAGGACCGCCTCGGTCCCGGTGTTGCAAAAATACGCGCGCTGCATTCCTGTCAGCTCGCAGACCAGTTGCGCCGCCTCGCCAGCTAACGGCGCCTGCGGTCCCAATTGAATGCCGAGGTCCAACTGGTTCCGCAGTGCATGCGTAATGAATTCCGGATTATGCCCGAACAGATTGACCCCGAAGCCCATTGTAATGTCGATGTACTCATTGCCATCGACGTCCCAGATCCGCGAACCTTGCGACCGGTTGGCGGCGATCGGGTACAACATCTCCTTGGTTGAATAACGAAAGCCAGCCGAAGCGCGATTGTCGGACAGCACCCGGCGAAACCTTTGTGCCAGGGCCTTCGAACCCCGCGTGCGCTGCGTATATTGTGCGGTCAATTTTTCGAGATGCGCCGCCTGCTGCGGCGTCAGTCCGCGCGCCCGAACTTCCGCGACCTTCCACGGCGGGACGGCCGCGTTGACCGTCTTCCCATTTTCAGGTGCGGCAGCATGAGCCTTCCCTTTTTCGGGTGCGGCAACATGCGACTTCCCATTACCAAGTGCGATAGTATCAGTGCCGCTGGCAAAGGGAGACCCGCGAGGGCTGACTTGTTGTTCGCTTGCTGACACCTGTGTGAGGCCTGTGGTCAAACCATTGCGGCAGGCGGCAAGCTGGTGCGAGACGATCTGCTGATAAACGTGCAACTGCTGCTCGCAGAGCGCCACCAGGGAAGACTCATCGGTATGGCTAGCAGGTGGCCGCAGATCTGGAATCGCCACATTTGGCAACGCTCCCGCCGACGCGGAATGCAGAGCCTCTGGCGATGCGGATAAATCCGGAACAACTGCTGGCGTTTGCACCGTCATCGCGTCATGGCGATCCTTGGGCATCGTATTAGCAATGTAGCGAGCCAAAGCAGCGATATTGGTGTGCGTTTCGAATATCTGGCGGATGCTGACCTTCACGCCGAAGGTCTTTTCCACGCCCCGAACCGCCTCCATCAGCACCAACGAATCCGCCCCCATCTCCAGAAACGGCGCGTTGATGTCCATCTCCTCGACCGCCGTCCGCAGCAAGTCCGCCGTCAAGGCGGTAAGTTCCCGCAAGACGAGGGTCTGGCGATCGGCGTCCGATGAATCTGCCCGATCACTTTGGCGCGTCGCTTTGCTCTCCGCTTGCATCGGCGTGTCTTTCGCTTCGAACCAGACGGGCTGGCGTTGGAACGCATAGGTAGGTATTGGACAAAATCGGTAGCCGGTACCCGGATAGTATTTGCTCCAATCGATCCTGGCGCTGCCGACGTGCAGACCGGCCAATGCCTCGACAACGCATTCGGATTCGTCGCGACCCGGGCGCAGCGAGGGAAGCCAGATCTGGTTGCCCTCGTCAGCGCACGCGGCACCCATGCCGCACAAAACGGGCTTTGCGCCGATTTCCAGGAACAGGCGATTACCGGCTGCCAGCAGCGTTTGAATTCCCGCGTGAAATCGCACTGCGTCACGCGTATGCCGGCGCCAATAGGCCGCATCGACGGTTTGCCCGGCCGCCAGTATCTCGCCTGTCACATTAGAGACCAGAGGAATGCGCAGCGGGCGAAACCTGATTTGCTCAACGACTTTGCTGAACTGATCCAGCATCGGGTGCATGAGTGGCGAATGAAAGGCGTGCGAAACCGCGAGCCGCCGCGCAGCAATTCCCTGCCGCTCGAACACGGCGATGGCCGCGTCCACGGCCGGCGTGGCCCCCGAGATCACCGTGTTCGTCGGTCCGTTCAGGGCCGCGATCGCCAGTTCGCCGGCGCGGCCCGTGATCGCCTCCGCCACGGTCGCCTCGCTGGCGAAGACCGCCGCCATGCCCCCGCCGACGGGCAGGGACTGCATCAGCCGCCCTCGTTCGATCACCAGCCTCAAGCCGTCTTCCAGATCGAACGCCCCGGCCACGCAGGCCGCCACATACTCGCCCAGGCTGTGTCCCATCACCCAGCCCGGACGCAGCCCCCACGATTGCCACAGCTCCGCAAGGCCGTAACCTAAGGCAAACAACGCCGGTTGCGCGTAACCGGTTTGTTCGACGTCTGCGTCTGCAAAAAGCAGATTCAGCAAGGGACGGTTGAGCAGGTCTTTGCTGAGTTTCGCACATCGGTCGAGTGCGGCCCGAAACACTGGTTCCGCCGCGTACAGCCTGCTTCCCATGCCGACGTATTGCGAGCCCTGGCCGGTGAACAGGAAAGCCACCGGCGCCGCATCGCGCTCTTGGACGAGGCCCTGGTGGACTCCGTCGATTTTCCTCCCCTCCCCATACGCTTCAAGCCGGGCACGCAATTCGTCGATGGTATGGCCAGTGACACTTAGCCGGTGGCGGAACAAGCTGCGTCTGACGGCGGCGCTATAGCAAACCTCCCCCAGATCCGCGTTCGGACTCCCGCCCAGATATTGATCGTATCTTCGCGCCAAATCGACGAGAGACACCGCGGATTTTGCAGAGATGTTCAGCAGGCCGAGCGCCGGCCGCCGTGCTGTTTGCCCTGTTTCGCCTGGCGCGGTCGTTGCGGGCAGGGGCGGCGCTGCTTCGACCAAGAGATGAGCATTGGTGCCGCTAAATCCGAACGAACTGATGCCGGCCACGCGGCGGACCCGATGCGCGGGCCACGGCGTCGGATCCGCGCACACGCGCACCGGATGCCGTTGCCAGTCGATTTCGCCGCTAGGCCGCTGATAGTGCAGATGCTGCGGGATCATATTGTGCTGCAGCGACAGCACGACCTTTATCAGCGATGCAATTCCCGCCGCGCCCTCGAGATGACCTAGATTGGTCTTCACCGATCCGATCAGCAGCGGATCATCGTGCGAGTGCGACTTCCCAAAAACGACTCCCAGAGCCCCAACCTCAATTGGGTCCCCCAGGCGGGTTCCCGTACCGTGGGCCTCGATGTAGCTCACCTCGCCCGGGTCGACGCCTGCGTTTCCTAAAGCTTGCTGGATCACCGCTTGCTGGGACGGCCCGTTGGGAACCGTCAGGCCGCTGGTGCGCCCATCCTGATTGACGGCGGAGCCGCGCAGCAAGGCCAGCACCGGATCGCCGTCGCGCAAAGCGTCCGAGAGCCGCTTGAGCGCCACCATCCCGCAACCTTCGCCGCGTGAAAATCCGTCAGCCGATGCGTCGAACGTCTTGCACCTGCCATCCGGCGCCAACATCTGCGCTTTGCAGAAATTCACCGTCAGGTCGGGGGTCAGCATCAGGTTGACGCCACCCGCCAGGGCCAGATCGCACTCGCGCTGACGGAGGTTTTGACAGGCGATGTGAACCGTTACGAGTGACGATGAGCAAGCGGTGTCGATCGCGAGCGCGGGTCCCGTAAACCCCAGCAGAAACGCGAGCCGTCCGGCTGCAACGCTGTGCGAGTTTCCGGTCGCCAGATAGGCGTCGATTTCGGTTCGCGGGCGTCGCGCCAGAAGATGCGAGTAATCGTTACTGCACAGCCCGATAAACACGCCTACCCGGCTGCCGGCCAGGTCCCGCGGTATCAGTCCGGCATTCTCCAGTGCCTCCCAACTCACCTCCAGCACCAGCCGCTGCTGTGGGTCGATCGACTGCGCCTCCCGGTTCGATATGCCGAAGAATCCGGCATCGAATCTGTCGATCTGTTGAAGAAAGCCCCCGTTGCGGGTGTACATCTTCCCTGGGGCTTGAGGATCCGGGTCATACCAGGCTGCCGCATCCCATCGGTCTTCCGGAACCGCGGAAATCGCGTCGTGTCCCGCCGATAACAGGCGCCAGAATTCGTCCGGGGTATCGGCGCCCCCAGGAAAGCGGCAGCCCATGCCGATCACCGCAATCGGTTCAGACTTTTCATCTTGCAATGCGCGAATACGCGCCTCGGTCGCCTCTACTTTACGTAGGGCGTGCATCATCAGAGTTCGATAATCGATCTTCGTATCGCCATCCGACATGACAAGAGGACCCAATGTTTAGGTCATCAGTGTAAGTTTCTTGCCGAGCAGTTCGGCAAGTTCCTCGTCGCTTAGCTGGTCAAGCGCATCGACGTTCTCTTCTGCTCGCCGTGCGATCTCAGCGGGACGCGAACTTGGCGGCTCCGGCACGTCGAGCTGGAGCACCTCTCGCACCACAAACCGCGTGAGCGCTTCTACGTTGGGGAAATCGAAGATGCTGGTTGTCGGCAACTGGCAACCCAGTTCCGCTTGGAGGCGGTTTCTCAGCTCCACCGATGTCAGCGAATCCATGCCGAGATCAAAGAAGCCGGTTTCGTGGTCTACGTCGGCCGCCGATGCCAGCCCGAGCGCACTCGCGACCTGTTCCGCAATGAACGCCGCGACCGTAGCGGGGCGATCATGCTCCGCGGTTTGCGCGAGGAGCGATCGCAACGAAGAGCTATTGGCACGCTGACCGGCTGCGCCGCGAAAGTCACTCAGCAGCTCGTGGTCCGGGTAATGGTCAAGCAACTGTGGCCAGTTGATCGGCAGCACCGCCACCTGCGTTCGGCTGCCGTCCCAAAGCCGCTCGAGGATCCGCAATCCCTGCTCCGGCGCAATCGCGCCCATCCCTTTCGTATCGAAACGTTTCCCGGCCTCGCGCTTTGATGCCTCACCGATGTCCAGCCAGGGCCCCCAGTTAATGCACAGCGACGGCAACCCAGCGGCCCGGCGAAAATGCGCCAACGCATCGAGGAAGGCGTTCGCCGCCGAATGGTTCGCTTGTCCCGCCGAACCCAGCACCGACGCCGCGGACGAATACATGACGAAGAAGTCGAGTGTATCTCCTTGTGTCAGGAGATGAAGGTTCCATGATCCTGCGACTTTGGCCGCCATGACGCGACCGAATCGCTCCGGCGTCTGCTGTGTCACAACCCCGTCGTCGAGTTGGCCGGCCGAATGGATGACCCCACGCAAAGGCAACAGGGACTGTCTGACTTCCTCCAGCGCTTGCCGAAGTTGTCCGGCATCGGCGACGTCGGCCTGAACAATGCGGACCTGTGCCCCGGCCGCTTCAAGTTCCGCGATCTGCGATTGCGCGCGCTCGTCCGGTTCGCTGCGGCCCAGAAGAACAAGGCTGCGCGCGCCGCGCGCCGTCATCCAACGCGCGGTCAACAGCCCTAGGGCTCCGAAGCCGCCGCTGATCAAATATGTCGCGTTCGGCTGCAGCCGAATGGCAGCCGCGGATTGGGTGGAGCCCGCCGGCGCCCCCGGCGATGGCGAAGGAATCCGCACAATAATCTTGCCCGTGTGGCGCGACTGCTGCATCCAACGGAAGGCGGCTCGGGCGTTTGCAAGATCGAAAGTACGTGCCGACAGCGGTTGCAGCGCTCGGCTGGCAAGTTCCCCGACGATCTTGCTCAGCAGTTGCTGAATGGCTTGCGGATCGGTACGGCAAACTTCGGCCAGATCGAATCCATGGTAGGTAATGTCGCGATGCTCTTGGTCGGCGCTGGCCGGTTCACGAAACTCACCCTTACTGATGTCAATGAACCGGCCGCCACCTCGCAATACTTCGAAGCTCTTTGGCGCGCCCGTTCCCGTCAGCGAATTGAGCACGACATCCACACCTTCGCCGCGCGTAAGATGATAGATTTGCTCAGGGAAATCGAGCTTTCGCGAGTCGAAGATGTGTTCCACGCCGAGGGCCTCGAGGACTGCTCGTTTCTGAGATCCGGCGGTGCAGAACACCTCCGCGCCGACGTGACGTGCAATCTGGATAGCCGCCTGCCCGACCCCGCCGGATGCGGCATGAATCAACACACGCTCACCGCGCCTCAATCCGGCGAGATCGAGCAATGTGTACCAGGCGGTGGCGAATGCTATCGGGATCGTAGCCGCCTCTGCCAATGTGCAAGAGGGCGGTACAGCGACGACGAGCCTTGCGTCCGTGGTGACATAGTCTGCGAAGGCCGCCGGCGCGATTGCGAGGACCTGGTCGCCTGGTCGAAGCGTCTGCACCCCGTCGCCAACGGCTGTCACCTTCCCTGCACACTCGCCGCCGAGCGCACCGGCGTCACCCCGATATAAGCCCAATGCGTTGAGGACATCGCGGAAATTCAATCCGGCGAAAGCTACCTCGATCTGGACCTGGCCCGGGCCCGGGGGTTGCTGGCGGAATTGATCAACCACCAGATTATCGAGCGAGCCGCGCTCGGATATCGCCAGCCGGAATCCCCGAGCGTGCGGGATGGCGATGGCATCCGGATCACGGCCCACGATATTCTCTATTCTCGCGAGCCTGGCGACCTGCCGACGCCGGCTGTGTAGTGAAACCAGGCGCTCTGCCCCCGGCGACCAGACCTCGGCGATCAAGGCATCGCCATCTTCGTCGGCCCAGTCCGCACCCAGATCGATTTGCCGGAGCTGCAATTCTGGATGCTCTAGCGCGACCGCTTGCGCAAAGCCTGAAATCGGAGATTGCCAAAGACCGCTGACGATAGAATCCGGTCCAACGGCACAAGCGTCGCGCGTGATGATCCAGAATGCCGGCGGTGCCACGAGGCCAGCCGCGACGAACGCCTTCACGGCATGAAGGCAAGAATTGATTCCAGAGCGCACGGCGACATCCGAGGCCGATGGCGGCGCTACAGAACCCCAGAAGTACACCACGCCGTCAACCGGCATCTCGACTCCGCCGATCGAATTCAGCAGCCGCTGGTAATGTGCAGGGTCATGCGGATTAAGCCAGTATTGGGGCGATCCGGATACTGCAAGGTCGCCCGCGACGGGGTCGCGTAAGCTGTCATCCGCTGCAACGACGATGCAACTTCGGCTATGCTCTATCAGCCCCTCGATGAGCTGGCGGGCCGCGTTGCTTTGATCCGTAAACACGAGCCATTGCTTCGCATGGCGCGATTGCGCCATCGCTGCTCGGGTAGCGATGGGTTCGGTGCGCGCAATGATGACGGCCTGATGTGCCAGCACCTGCGCGGCGTCCGCGGATGCCACGGCAACATCTGGGAAGCCGCTCTCCTGCAGCACATCTCTCCAGCCCGATGCCGACAGAAGCGGATGGCGGGTTCTCAACTCCCCGTCGGTGAATCCCCACCATTGTTTGGTGAGACCAAAGATAAGGTCGATCCAACCGACCGGATGCGTCCCCTCCAGCAACACGACCGCGCCGCCCGGTGCCAGCAGTAGCCGCGTGTGGCGAAGCGCGCGGCGAACGTCGGAGGCTGCGTGCAGAACGTTGCCAGCAATAACGATGTCGAAATGCACGTCCGCAAGGCCTTGCTCACCCGGCTCGCGTTCGATGTCTAGAGTGCGATAATGGATAAAATCGAAGGCGCAAAACTTCTGGCGTGCCTGATCGATAAACATGGCCGAAATGTCGGTAAACCAATAGTCACATCGATCGTTGGGCAGATGCGGCAAAAGGCTCGCAGTCGTCCCACCAGTACCGCCGCCGATTTCCAGAATCCGTATACCGCGCCACCATGGCATGCTGGCGATCATGTCCGTTACCGACCGCCTCACCGCCTCATTCAGCACCTGCGAGCCTGGGGTCGCATGATAAAGTTGCGCCGCAGAGGTCAGATCGCCCTGTGGGAACAAGAGCTCTAGTGGGTCGTAGTCGGTACGCAGCATCTTGTAGAGAGCGCCGGCACAGCGCGCGAGCAAGTCCAATTCGACCTTGATTTCCGGGTGTTCAGCACGCAGCCGTGCGACATGCCCATTAAGGTCGGGTGCCGCAGGTGCGTGGCGCGTGCAGAATTCCTGGCCGCGGCGCGCGAGCACGCCGCCCTCGTCCAACAATTCCAGCAACCGCGCGAGGAGCCGCCGGTGCTTGTCGGCGATTCTCAGCCTGTTGTGCAACTCATCCCGGGAAAACCATCTTCGTTCCTCAAAATCCCATCCCAGCCTGCGGAATGCATCGATCACGAATTCAATGCCCAAGTGATCAAGCCGGGCTAGCCCTTCACCATAACGCCGCATCGCGGGGCCCGAGACTGCGTCCTGCAGATAGCGAACGACGGGACGCGCGATCACGCTTGTCGCGGGCAAGAAGTCCAACCCAAGCAAGCGTGTGCCGCTGCTCAGGCCAGCGGATCTCCACTGGATTTCGTAGAGCCACTCGGCGATCGGCGCCGCGTCCTTATCGGCAAGCTGCGTCGGGCCGACTTGTTTGAACTTCAGACGATGAAATTCGGCGAGCGGCTGCCCGTCCTCCGACCATAATGTGGCGTCAGCCGTGATCGTTTCCGAGTCTGTCTCGTTTTGCTGCTGCACACGCACATGCGCCCAACCGGCACGAACCTGACTGGTGGCAGCCCAATCGCCATGGAAACTGACCCGCTCGATACCAACAGGGATATAGGTACAACGCGGGGCAGGCCCAATCGCCGCCACGATCGAGACAAAACAAGCGTCAATAAGAACCGGATGTAATTGGTACGGCTGCGTCGTCAATCCATCCGGCAGGTGCAAATGCGCCAGCGCCTCTTGTTCGCATCGCCAGATCTGGCGAATAGCACGAAATTTGGGGCCATAATCGAGGCCGTGCTCGGCGCAGGTGTCGTATAGAGAGTCGGCGCGGATCTGATCTACGATCAACGCCTGTTTTGCACTTAGGTTATGCGGGAGCGTACCCTCCGCTTCCGTAGCGGCCAGATGACCCGAGAGATGCAGCGTCCAGGCGTTCCCCGCCGTCTCTTCGTCGGAATTGGCCGCTTCGTTATGACTAAAGACTCGCCAATTCCATTCACTGCGATCAGGGGTGAGGACTGTGTGGATCAAAACCTGTTCGTCATGCAATTCGAGCGGCTGATGGATCGCGACGTCTTGCAACCGCATCGGCTTTGCTCGCGACAACGACCTGACAGCCGCAAGCCCGATTTCAAGAAATGCTGCTGCCGGCAGCAGGATTTTCCCGAAAACGCGGTGGTCTCGAAGATAGCCGGGTTCCGCAGTTGAAAGCCGTGCCTGAAACAGGATGTCGGCCAGTGGGGTGGCAACGCGACGACCGAGCAGCGGATGCATGCCAGGCGCCGGGCGCTCGTCCGCTTGGTGATCCGGAGCGGCTTTGAGCCAGTGCCGCTGCCGTTGGAATGGGTATGGGGGCAGGAAAACCTTTTTGCGTTCATAACCCCGGTCATAGGTGCGCCAGTCCGGGCGAGCGCCGCACAAGTACAGCGCTCGCAGGCTCTCCAGCATGATCCGCCAATCCTGGCGTCCCTCGCGAAGACTGGGCAACCAGAGCATGCCGGTGTCCGAAAGACAGGTTTGCCCCATCGCCAGCAGCGTTGGCTGCGGGCCGATCTCGAGAAACGTTGAAACATCCAGCCCACGCAGCGTCCGAATGCCTTGCTCGAACCTAACGGGCGCTCGGACATGCTGGCGCCAGTAAGTCGCCGTGGCGATGGCGCCGGTCGCCAACTCGCCCGTAACGTTCGAAACCATCGGCACAACAGGCGACGAGAAGCTGATCGCGCGGGCGGCGTCGAGAAACTCGTCCAGGATCGGTTCGACCAGCGGCGAGTGAAACGCATGAGAGACCGTCAGTTCGGTGGTCTTCACGCCGCGATCAGCAAAGATCTTCGCAATTCGCGCCAGCGCCGTCGTGCGTCCCGACACGACCGTGCTGCGAGGCCCATTGATCGCGGCAAGCGAGAGATCGTCGGGCCATGCACGAATCTCGTCCGCAACGGTTGCCTCGTCCGCAGCGACGACCAACATGCCACCCGAGCGCGGCAAGGATTGCAGCAGCCGCCCGCGTTCGGCGACCAGCTTGAGACCATCTTCGAGGCTGAACACGCCGGCAAGGCAGGCTGCGACGTACTCGCCGACACTGTGTCCCAACACGTAGTCGGGCCGAATGCCCCAGGCCTGCCAAAGTTTGGCCAGCGCATATTCCAGCGCGAACAAGGCCGGCTGTGTATATGCCGTGTCATTCAATCGCGAACGCGAGGCCTCGCCGGTCGCGAACATCACGTCAAGCAATGGCCGATCGAGTGCCGTCGCGAGCAATTCGGCGCAGCGATCCAAAGTCGCGCGAAACAGCGGTTCGGTGTTGTAGAGCGCGCGCCCCATGCCGGTGTATTGCGCCCCCTGACCGGTCATGAGAAATGCAATCCGCGGCGCCGAGTCGGCCCGCACCTGTCCCGTGGTTCGCGGTTCGGCTGGCAGGCCTGCCGCGAACTGCGAAAGCGGCCTGATTGCGTCCTCTGACGACTCGCCGATCACGCTCAGGCGGTGCGTCAGATGCGATCGCCCCGTCGCCGCAGAGAAGCACACGTCTGCCAGCGGCAAGTCTGGATGCGCCTGCAAATGCTCGACCATTTGCGCCGCCGCCTCGCGCAACGCCGGCACCGATTTCGCCGAAAGATTGAGAACATGCAGGGGCCGTTCGAGGTCCGGTCCGGGCTGCCGCGCGCCGCCCGACTGCGACGGCATGTCCGACCGGGTTGCAATCGCCGCAGGAGATTCACTGAGGACAACGTGAGCGTTCGTGCCACCGAAACCGAACGAACTGACCCCCGCCAGCCGCGTCCCTGTCCCATTCGGCCACGCTACGATCTCGCCCGGAATCCGCAAGCAAGCCGGGTCCAGTTGTATCAACGGATTGAGGATCTTGCAGTTCAGGTGTGCCGGGATTCGCGCGTGATGTAGCGCCAACACGGCCTTCATCAGGCCCGCGATCCCGGCGGCCGACTCCAGGTGGCCGATATTCGTCTTCACCGAGCCGATCCAGCACGGCGTCGTGGCCGTCCGTCCCGGTGACAGTAGCGTTGACAAAGTGTTCAGCTCGATCGGATCGCCCAGCGGTGTTCCGGTTCCATGTGCTTCGACCAGGCCGATCTCCGCCGGCTCGACGCCCGCGACCTTCAATGCTTGCTCGATTACCGCTTGTTGCGACGGACCGTTCGGGGCGGTCAGGCCATTGCTGCGCCCGTCCTGGTTGACGGCCGAACCGCGGATCACCGCCCAGATGCGATCGCCGTCCCGTTCGGCGTCCGAAAGCCGCTTCAGCACCACGATACCGCAGCCTTCGCCGCGCACATACCCGTCGGCGGACGCATCGAAGGTCTTGCACAGGCCATCGGGGGAGAGCATCCCCGCAGCGACGAATGCCTGCGACAACTGCGGGCCAAGAATCAGATTCACGCCGCCAGCCAGCGCCAATTGACACTGGCCATGACGCAAGCTTTCGCAGGCTTGATGCACTGCTACCAGAGACGAAGAGCATGCCGTGTCGATCGACAAGCTGGGCCCGCGCAAATCGAAGAAATAGGACAATCGGTTTGCTGCGATGCTCAGCGCGTTCCCTGTGCCGCTCCAGGGGTCGGGCGCGCCGCCGTTCGACATGACCAGGCGGCCGTAATCATAGTTGCTGATACCAATGAATACGCCGGCATCGGTGCCCGTCAAACGGTCGACATCGAGGCCGGCATCTTCCAGCGCTTCCCACGCGACTTCGAGCAGAAGCCGTTGCTGCGGGTCGATGTTCTCCGCTTCGCGCGGCGCGATCCCAAAGAACTGAGCGTCGAAGCTTTCAACTGTATCCAGGAACCCTCCCCTCGCCACGCGGGCGCACTGCGGCGGCAGCGTGTCGGGGTCGAACAGGTGGGCGTTCTCTCGGCTGGCGGGAAAGGGAGTGATCGCATCGCCACCTGTCTCGAGAAGGCGCCAGAACTCATTCGGAGACCTGGCAGCCGGGAAGCGGCATCCCATGCCGACGATGACGATCGGTTCAACCGAGCTAACCCCACCGGGTATTGGCGCGCGGCTGGGCTGCCGACCCGGCCCACTGCCGGCCAGAAATGCGGCAAGAGACTCGATGGTCGGATAGTCATAAAACACCGTCGGCGGAAAGCGCGCGCCCAGGCGCGACTGCAGCGCGGCGGCCATTTCGACCGCCGCAACGGAGTCCATCCCGTATTGCGCCAAGGGCGCTTCGGCATCGATGGAGGCAGGAGCGATCTCCAGGCGCTGTCCCAGCAAGTGCCGCAGCCAGCGCTCGATCTCCCGACTGCCCGCCAGCGGAATCGGATTGTCCGTTGCCTCCGATGCAGATCCGCCGGCCGGTGATTCGATATTGGTTTTTGGACGTGTCCACGTCGCTATCGGATCCAGCTCTTCCGCAAGCCACGCCGCCTTCGCGTTGCTGCGTTGAATCTTGCCGCTGGACGTTGTGGGAAGACGCGCCGGCTTTACGAAGCACAAGGCCCGAACAGCGATGTCATGTTCCGTAGTCACTGCGGCGCATATCGCGGCAACGACTTCGGCGAGCGGAAACTTTCGCAACCAGTCCCGCTTCACCTCGTTGACCAGAACCAGTCCTTCTTGTCCATCCTCTTCCACAGAAAAGGCCGCGACACTTTGGCCTAACGCCGGATGACTGCGTTCTGCGGTTTGCTCGATGTCCTGGGGGTAATGGTTGCGGCCACGAATAATGACCAAGTCCTTGCAGCGACCGGTAATATAGAGTTCGCCGTCATGCATGAACCCCAGATCGCCGGTTCGTAGAAACGGACCTTCTCCACTTCCCGCGATGAATGCATTGAACGCCGTTGCTGTTTCTTCCGGGCGCTTCCAGTAGCCTTGCGTCACACCGCCGCCGGCCACCCAGATCTCGCCGATCTCGTCGGGCCGGCATCGCGCGCCGGTCTGCTGATTGACGATCGCGACATCGGTGTTGAAGCAAGGCGGTCCGCATCCCACGACCGTGCGGCTGCCGGCGGTACCGGCGGCAACCTGTACCACCTTGTGCCGCTCGAGCGCGCTCGCGTCCAGTTCGAGCGACGTGGGCGCGTCGTGCATCGGCCCGCCGCTTATCATGAGCGTGGTTTCGGCCATACCGTAAGTCGGAAAATAGGATTGGCTACGAAATCCCGCAGGCCCGAAGTATTCGGCGAATCGTCGCAAGGTATCGACCCGCACGGGCTCGGCGCCGGTGTAGGCGTTCACCCAGCAACTCAAATCCAGCGCGTCCCGCTCTTCCGGGGACACCCGCTCGACGCACAGGCGATAGCCGAAGTCCGGGGCGCCGCTATGCGTCGCCCGATAGCGGGAGATCGCTTGCAGCCACCGAACGGGCCGCCATACAAAAGCCTGCGGCGCCATCAGATAGCAACGATAGCCACTATAGACTGGTTGGATGATGCCGTCGCACAGCCCCATGTCGTGAAAATTGGGGAGCCAGGTGACAGCACAGGGTTCCGACGACAGCGTCATCGTACAAGCGGGCTGAATCGCCCTTGAATTCTCATAAATGTTGCCATGAGAGACCATCACGCCCTTGGGAACCCCGGAGGAGCCCGACGTGTATTGTAGGTATGCCAGATCATGCGGGACCAACTCGGGCGGTTGCCAATCCTCGGGCGAGGCCGCGAGCGGCTGATCGGTCGCGATCCACGAGAGTTGGCTCAAGCCACCGGCGCGGGAGTGCGATGGGCCGGATTTGGCGATCTTCTCGGTCGTCAGAACTGCCGCCACGTCGGCATCACGAGCGATTGCGTCCAGCCGTTCATCGTGGCGGTTGCCGCGCGGAGGGTAAGCGGGAACGGCAATGGCATGCGCGTAGAGGCAGCCGAAGAACCCAACCACGAACTCAAGTCCTGCGGGATAGGCCAGAAGCAGCCTCCGGCCCACCAGGTTGTGCAATTGCAAATAGGCAGCCAGGCGACGACAGCGGCGGTCGAGCGCGGCCGCGGTCAACGATTCCGCTTCGTATTCACCATCCGAAAGGTACGTGAACAGAAGCTGGTCCGGAGTTTCCTTCGCGCGACTCCGCAAAATCTTGGTAACATCAAAGAAGGCCATGTTGGCGTGCACGAGTGGATCCCTGGTTATGCTGAACTGGTTCAAACGTTAGCCTCCACCCGCCCTAGTTCTGGCGCCGAGCGCTGCCAGCTCATTTTATATGTACAGTGGGTTGTCGATCGTTCAGACGCACTCCCGGGCGACGCTTACAGCGCCGCACGCCATCGCTTGTCACATTAGGGTCGCCGTCACACCAGCCCACGCGCCAGACGCGCGGCAGCGGCGCGCGCGTTTGATCCGCGAGCGGCCAGTCGAGCATACGCGATCGGGCAGCAGTTACACCGCCGGTGCAATTCCACAAACTAGATGATCTGACCGATTGTGGTTCCAAATCGGAATATCGCGCCGCATCAGTCATCTTCGGCCCCACCCGACCGCACGAGCTTTTTGCAGCGAATGCCTGCAGACATTCCCCCCAGCCTCGGACGGGGCTATGGCGTTGTCTCGGTCCGAAGCTTAAGCGAGTTCAACGCTCCCGCTGCGGACTCCAGCGGGAGCGTTGGGAGGGGGTTAGGTCGACGCGCCTGGCCGGGACGCCGGGGCAGCGCGTGTCGGAGGCTCAGGGGCCGTGTCAGCGCGCCGGCCGACAGCCTCGCTCCCCATCGCCCAAAGGCCTTCACCCGATACGGATGACGCGAACGAGTTCAGCTTGACTCCGATGATGGCGAGCGTGCCCATCACCGGGGCCACTCCGGTTCCGACCAAAGCCACTCCGGCCGCGATCCCGAGTGCGGTGTGCACAAGCCCAGATTTGATGTTTCCAGAGAGCAGCTGCGATGCTCCGGGAAGGAAGATTTCCCCGGCCAGCTTGAGTGCGTTTCCGCCGACATTCTGACTCATCATTCCCTCACCGCCGTTGGGACCGGATGCCGACAGTCCCCCTGACATCCGATCTATGCCGCACAAAATTGGATTCTTGCAGGCTTATCAACTCGCCATCCGTGCCCGCACAGCTTGAGTATATCCCACGCCGTGGCACCTGAGTCAATCAATCAATGATTGCTCTTTGAGCGGCAGCGTCAGCAAGTCGGCACCGGCACGCAACCGCATCTCCGCTTCCCGCTAGAGCAGAAGCTTGGCGGATCGCGACTTTTGCCACCATGATCTTCGGCGCCTGATTCCTCCGTCTGAGCGATGCTCCCCCCTGAACTGGCAATGGCAGCGCAGCGATACAATGCCATTTCCATAGTAGATGCGGGCACTCGGTCACTCCGCTTCTGATCCGCAAGTTTGCAACGTCCGCCGTGCCATTTTCGGCTCGCCGGCAGGTTAGCGTCGCGCGCGTCGGCATCTGGTCACAACGGTTGGTGCGCGGCGTCGATCTGTTTACGCAAAAAACCGTTAATCAATCGTCTATCGTCTTTTCATAAAGAATTCATCCATGGTCCGTATGGAAGTCCCGTCATCAGCGACGACATCCACTGCATCACGTCGCATGGCATGAGCCGGGTTGCTCCGTTGTACCGTGTCTAAGAGGCGCGGGGCGGCGGATATGCGTCCAGGCACAGCGCCCCCCGGTCAGACCGTGAAAAGTTGCTTCAGGAATGGGTTGGAAAAAAGATTGCCTTGATCGTACTTGGCGAGCGTCTGCACTTCCCACGACCAAGTGTCGCCCGCCGACCGGCCGGCTGTGAATGTTTCACGCATGTCCTGGATGACCGCCGCGTTGGTCCATGCTCCTTCACCGCTTGTATAGGCCCACCCCTTCGACCATTCCGGGCAGATACGGAACCCGTCAGCGAAGTGCGAATACAACCACGCTTCGAGCTGTGCATAGTACTCGTACGCGTGTTGCGGGTCCTTGTCGGGAATAACAGTGAGCACATCGAACCAGCAGGCCACGTCCCAGCTATTGCGCTGGACGACAGGGTCGACGCTCAGCGAGGAAATCACCGGACTCTGGGCGGTCTGGCCCGCGGGCACCACGATCTTTGAAGGATCGTCAAGCGCGGTCACACGGATCTCGAGAGGCGAATTGATCGGCCACAGTGACTTGCTTTGGAACTGCGCCAATAGTTCGGAGAATTTACTGGTGAAGTCGGCGATCGCTTGCTGGATCTGGGCCCGCTTCATCAGTACCGCGTAACCGTTGGCCGTCACTCGCAACGTGGTGTCCTTCACGTAAAGCAGCGTATTTTTTGACGCTCCCCACAGGTCCGCAGCCGATTCCAGTTGGTTCGCGGTGAAGCTGGCGAATGTCTGGGTAAAAAGCGGCGTACTCCAGGGTGCCTGGGAGAGAACCCACTTGAGCAAATCGGTGACGAACGCCGGCAGATTATCCGAAAAAGGATAGTTGTACGGCCCAGTCACCGTTCTCGATGTCGGAGGCTTGCCCGGCGTTACGGTCCACACCTTGAGCCAAGGATAGCTTGGCGGCGTAATACCGAGAATCGGGAAGGAAGGAAACCAAATCACTTCAATGCGGCCGCTATGATCGAGATATTCGCCTACGCTGCCGGGCGGAGGCGCGTTGCCGGTTGGGCGCGCAAACAGCGTCGTGCTCGGGATCGACATGAAACTTTGGCAGCGGAGATTGTAGTTGTCCACGATCTGTAGAGTAACGCTCAGCAGCAGCGCGCGCCCGCAATGGGCGAGGAACGCCTTCGCATCCGCATCCCCGCGCGTAAATTCTTGCGCGGTGTATGCTGTTGATCCCGGCATCGTGACCACGGCCGTAAACGCGAGAACTTGGTTGCTCAATGAACCGTAGGGAATGTCGAAATCGTCGTTCGGCAGCCTGGGGATCGCGGTCCCATGCGCGTTGATTGCGAGCGCCCCACCAACGGTAATATTGCCCGGCGCGGGGATGTGGGCGAAGCTGAAGCCGTTGGCGTTGATGCCCCGGCCGCCGGGCGCGTCCTCGAGCGCGGCCATCAACTTATCCATTGTGGCGCCCGCCTGCACCACGACCTGAGCCGGGCGATCATCCATTGCCGGAGTAATGGAGACAACCCTATTCAGCTTTTGCGTCAGGTCGACCTGCAACAATTTATCCGTCGATTCCCCCTGGGTGACCGTTAGCGGCGACCAAGTATGCATGATGCCGCGGGCACGGACACTGAACCCCGCTCCGGTTGCCCAGTTGCATACCCGGACAACGTCACCCTCGGTTTGAGGGACACAGGTCCAAACGGACGGCACATCGATCATTTGCGCCCAATTGACAAATCTTTCACGGGAAATCGGTATCCCCGAAGGAAAACCGGAGGGAGCCGCCGAGCTGCTCACTTTGTTCCTCCCGTGACGTTCAAATGTCGCGTTAACGTATCCTATGCCTCCACTGGCGTTAGCGTCAACTTCACCGAGACAGCTGGCATTGGCGCTTAGCCGTGGTTACGCCGCGATCCGGCCTTCCGGGGCCGTATGCTCACCGCGCGGCTTGCGGCATCTGCGGCCTTCGATTTGCCCGCTATCCGGCGCGATCCTTCATTACCGTGAAGTTTCGGCGACAGCGCCCAAGAAGTCCCCAATGAACTGGTTTAGCACCTGCCGCAAAGCGGCGTCCTCCGCCAGCACGTGCGCGGCGCCTGCCAGAAGCAATGTCAGGCTAGCGCGCGGAGCAAACTCACCGCCGCTTTGCGCGGCAATCTGCAGGATCTCCTGACGGGCTTGCGTCCATGCCGAGTTCAACCAGCCTTGGACCAGGGGATTGGCGGCAAGGCCGCTTTCGCGCATGCCGGCGTCCGCAATCCGTTCCTGCACAGCCGCAAGTTGGTCGGCGAGTTGCTCGACCAGCGCGACCAGGGCCAATCGTCCCTCGCTGTCTGGCGATCGCAGTCCTTCTGCGAACCCCTCGAACGCCCTCAGAATGGCATTGGTGATGCGGCGATCCATCGAGCGTGGCATCCACCATAGGTTCTCCCGTTCGACCGCATTCTGAAGCCGTTCCCAGTTTGCAAACGCCAGGTCGAGCACGCCGTCAATGACGCTTCCGAGAAGCAGATCGAACTCCCGGCTGTCAACCGCCTGCCTCACAGCACGGTGCACTACGGGCCCGAGGTTGCCCCCGCCCAAATTTCTGGCGAGTCCTTGCACGATCCTGTCCCACAGTTCCCACTGCTCCATAAACGATATGATCGCGGGCAGGCGATCGATCAGCAGTGCGGCAACACGGGACGCATTCGCTTCGCGGCTCAACCAGGCTCCGGCAAATGCGGCGAAGTCGGTCGACGGCCAGTTGGCCGCGCCGGGCACGGGGGCGAGCGGTTCCGGCCGGGGCTGGGCGCCGTCATGGCCGCCGTCAGCAGGGCCGGGAACGGGGGAAGCGGAGGAACCCCGCTGTGCCGCCCGCCGTCGCGCGAAAACGCCGAGCGAGGGCCAATGGGCCACGCCGCCGGCCAGCGCAGCGACCAAGGTGTACCGGGCCAGTTGACCCCAAAGACCGGACACGGGGTGCACCAAGGCGAACGAACAGCAGACGGCCGCGCCTAGGGGTACCGCCACGGCGGCACGCCCACCCCAGGGCAGCGCGAATCCCACAAGAAACGCCCTGGCGCTGTCCAGACTTGCCAGTTTGCCGAGATTCGCCGAATGACTCATTTCGACGTGAACCGCTTCAGCAGGACAAACCAGAACTCGGCGCCCGGCAGCGCAGACAATGCGACCACCAACCATTGGAACCCGGCGATCAGGTAGGGGATGCTGGCAGCCATAGCCGTCCCCCCCGGCGTGGTCGGCTTCAAGGCCAGCTCGGCGCCAAAGCCGCCAAGCGGAATCGGTTTGAGGTCAAGCACCACGGCGATAATGAACGCGACAGTAAAGTTGGAAAACCGCACCTGGCGGGTAAATCTCTGGGTAACGCTACCCATTCCCGTCTGAAACCACTCGGTCGCCGCCTTTTTCATGTTAATAAGATTTGCCCGATTTAGCGTAATGAGATTATCGACAATCCGCTCTACCTGGGGTCGGACGTCAGGGGCAACCAGCCAATCGATGGCGAGCTTCGCGTTGCGTTTGGCCCGGTTCACACGCTCGTCTTCGGGCAAATCGGGCACGTCCATCTTCTCATAAACGTTTGGGTCGTTTACGAGATTGGCATACTGGTCGATATGCAGAATTTGTAATATAGCGGTTGCAAAACGGTCTGGGCTGATTTCGATCGTATCGGGTCTAACCTCGGCCTCCGCCTGAATGGCCCCGGTTCCCAGAGGATTAATCGTCTCGGTGTTGTAGAGGGCGCGCGCGAGGCCCGTGAACGAGGCATCGAACAACAAGGCCTTCAGGCCGCGCAGCAGGTGTCTGGCTCGCAACTGCAGCCCGTCGACAACCGCCCCCGTGGCCGCGCTGGCAGCAAAGCTCACCGCCGCAAAAATCGAGATAACGTTGACAACCAGGGCAAGTAGATCGAGAAGATTCGACATTACCGCGTCATGTCCCCAGGCGGCGCAGCCACCTCCGCCTCAATCCAACGGTTGGCGCCGGAGGTTGTCGGCGCACATGAACATGGACGCCGCCTGCGACGCGCCATTGGATGTCTTGCCTTTCAGATGTACAGGCAAAGCCGCACACCTATCGAAAGAGTGGCGTCCCTTCATTCCCCGCAGGGGTCGGTTAGCATCGACAGCCAGGGGGCGCAAGACTGGCTGCGCGCGCCGTCAGCGAATTACAACATCTATGCTCGAACGCCGCCACGTCCGGGCAAGCTCAAGGGCCTGGCGGGCACATAGTGCCGCCCTTTCGTCGGGGGTATGCCGCTCGGCTGTGGCGTGACAAAATCACCGATAATCGGGCCGAGGCGCCCGACATGGCACGCCAAGATGGAGTTCACGTGACATTCCTGAGTCTCTTTCGCCTCGAGCTGGCTAACACTTGGAGGCAGTTTGTTGTCCTCGCCGCATTGTCCGGCGTGTCTAATGCCGCCGTTCTGGCAACGATCAATCGCGCGGCGGCAGCACATGATCGCAACGCTCAGGGCTTCGCCCTCGTCACGCTGGCGCTGGCAATTATCGTCTACAGCATTTCCCAGAGGGCGTTGATGATGCAGTCGGCGAACCTGGCCGAAAGGACCGTCAGCGGATTGCGCGCTCGCTTTGTCCAGCGGCTGCAAGCAGCCGACCTGTACGACGTGGAGCAACTCGACCGCAGCGCTGTCTACGCCGCGCTCAGCGGCGAGATGCAGGTGCTTTCGGATGGCACGCTCAACCTGGTCATCGTCGGCCAGGCACTGGTGCTGTTGTTCGTGATAACTCTGTACCTGGCGTTCCTGTCGGTCACGGCCGTCCTCGTCGCCATGGTATTCATCGCAATCGCGGGCTCGATCCACCTTCGTCGTGGGCGGCAGATTCGCGAGCAGCTCAATGCGGCGTTCCAGATTGAAGCGGCTATGATGCAGGGATTTTCCGATTTCCTCGAAGGTTTCAAGGAGGTGAAGCTCCATGCCGTTCGCTCGACGGAGTTGAGCAATCATCTGCGCCACCTGGCGAACCAGGTGGCACAGATCCGGTTGAAGACCAGGGACATGTTCGCCGGCGACTTCGTGGCGTCCCAGGTGTCGTTCTTTCTGCTTACGGGTATCATGGTCTTCGCTGTACCCATGGTCGGCACTATCGATCATGAAACGCTGATCAAGCTGACGGCGAGTTCGCTGTTCCTGATTGGCCCGATCGGAACCGTTGTTGCGGGGGTGCCGATGTTGCAACGGGTGAATTCGGCGGCAAATGCCATTCTCTCGATGCAGCGCCACTTGAGCGAACTTCCGCAGTCGGAGACCGGTCAGCCGCCGGTGCCCGCCTCGTTTGAAACGGCAGCCCTGGTGGGCGTCGAATTCCACTACGAAAGCGAGGAGGAGGCCGGATTCCAGGTCGGTCCGATCGATTTGGAAATCCCCCGAGGCCAGGTTCTCTTCATCACCGGCGGCAACGGCTCGGGCAAATCGACCCTGCTAAAGCTGATCGCCGGCCTCTATCTGCCGATGCGCGGCACAATTCTGTTGGATGGCCATCCGGTCGGTCCGACCGACATAGCGGGGTATCGTCAGCTATTTTCTGCAGTCTTTTCCGATTACCACCTGTTCCAGCGACTCTATGGCGTGCGCGACATCGATCCGGCGGAGGCCGACCAGCTATTCCGCTTACTAGAGCTTGAGCAGAAGAGCCGGATCGTCGACCAGCATTTCGAAACGATCGCGTTATCAACTGGCCAGCGCAAGCGGCTTGCCTTGATAGCCATGCTGCTGGAAAAGCGGCCGATCTGCGTGTTCGACGAGTGGGCCGCCGATCAGGACCCGCATTTCCGCGAGAAATTCTACCGACAGATCATACCGCAGTTGCGCGAGCAAGGCAGGACAATCATCGCCGTCACGCATGACGAGCGCTATTTCGATGTGGCGGATCGCCGCATCCACCTTGAAGAAGGGCGACTGCAGTCAACGACTTCGGCCGCCGTAAATTCCGGCGGAGGCTGACGCCGGCTGCTTCGTCCAGGAGGGGGGCAACATGTCTGGCTATGTGGCTGACTACATCACGCGGTTTGAGGGTATTGCGCGCAGGACCTGGAGTTCCGCCATCCGCAACACAGGGCGCTACCGCACCGCCATTAACCTCACGCCCGTTGTTCTCTTGTTCCTGCTCGCCGTTTGCTGGCAATGGATCGTGATCACCGTCCCGGCCGGTCATGTCGCCGTCCGCTGGTGGCGCTTTTTTGGCGGCACCGACATCTCGCGCGTCTATTCCGAGGGGACCCATTTCAATTTCCCCTGGGACAAAATGACGATCTATGACGCGCGGATCCAGACCATTGGCGGCACCTTCGATGCGCTAACGTCGGACGGATTGCTGATGAAGGTACAGGCAGTCGCGCGGTTCCGGCTCAACGTGGCGACCGTCGGATTGCTCCACAAGTATGTGGGGCCTGACTATATCGGGAAATTGGTGCAGCCGGCTCTCAGCACTTATGTCAGGGCCGTGCTGTCGCAATATTCCGCGGAACAGGCGTATGGCGTCAAACGCCTGGAAATTTCCGACCGGATCAGCAATGCCATGGCCGCAGACCTTGTACCGAAGGTGCCTTCCGGCGACGGGACGGCGGCTCCGTGGATCGTCATCCAGAATGTACTGATCACCAGCATGAAGTTCCCGCAACCTGTAGAGGCCGCGATAAACCGGAAGATAGAGCAATACGAGGCCAGGCAGGAAGATGTTTACCGCTTGGAGCGCGAGCACCTCGAAAGCGAGCGAAAAGAGGTTGAAGCAGAGGGTATCGCCCGGTTCCAGCAAATCGTGGGCGCCAGCATGTCGAAGAATTACTTGCGTTGGAAGGGTATTGAAGCGACGTTGGCACTGGCGCAGTCGCCGAACTCCAAGGTCGTGGTGATCGGAACGCCAGGGGACGGGTTGCCGCTGATCCTGGGCGGTCTTGAAGGGTCCAACGTGGTGGCTTCCAAGCCGCTCGCTACGACCGGGCGCGGCGAGGCTCAACCCGAGCCGCAGGTGGCCACGCATCCCTGAGATGGAGCGACTATCCGTAGCAGGCGACGCGATCGAACGAGCGGTAGTGTTCTGGGTCGTCGCCCAGTATGCGGCCAGCCGCTTCGACCCAGACATGGCCCTGCATCGGATCGTGCGCGATGCCGACGATCAGTTGGGCGCGTACGCCGTGTGTGCGGGCGAGCGCGAGGCAGACCAACGAGCGTTCCTTGCACTCGAGCCCAACAAGCGAGCTTGCCGCAATTTCGCGGACGGCCTCGTCGATCTCTGCAAGCCTTTGTGGCGAGGCGATGGCAACGTCGGCGGGCTGCGGGAACAATACTTCCCAGGCGCGGATCGCCCGCGCCCAGCCGAACTGAAACACTGCCCAGCGCGCGGCCCATAACATACCTCGGGTGCGCGTCCGGGGCGTGCGCGCCAAGGTGTCCACGAGACGCAGCGCACCGCGGATCACGCCGATAGCCGTCCGATCACGCGGCGCGACCGACGCCTCATCCGGCGCCGGCTGGATCAATCGTTGCCGTCGCAGGCTCCTGATGAAGTCGGCAACCTCCGTCTCGGCCTCCACCGCCGGCATGCCGTCGCGCGCGGCAAGTTCCGCAGCGGCGGGTGCTGGGCCCACAGCGAAAATTGCCCGCAACAGAGCGGCGGCCTCGGCGTCAATTGCGCAGACATTGGCGCTCATGTGCATCAGGTGCACCGATCCGTCCGGGCGCTCGATCCAGACCACGTCAGGATGCAGGCGGTAGCGCCGATCAGAGGGAGATGGAGGGGACACGGGCGACCTCGTCCAGGTGGAACGATGGCACTTGTAGTTGCCGCCATGCCTGGCGTGTGGACAGCCAACTGAGATAGCTGAGCGCAACGCGCAAGCGCCCGACCGTCCACTGATTCTGGTGCAGCCCGAGTGTCGCCTTGTGGAGCGCCTCGAGCAATGCAGCCTTGTCCAGGATATCATCGTCGATCGGTGCGTCCCGGATCAGCGCCGCAAGCTCCTGCCTGTGGCGCATCATGCCGTCGATGAAGATGCCGAAATGTACTTTCCGACTACGCGCGACGATCTTCTCGGGCAGCACGTCGCGCAACGCCGCTGCCAGTACCGGCTTCATCGGCCATGGCTCGGCATGCAGGGCACGCGGCAGCCCCAGCGCCAACGTCGTCACCCGAGGGTCGAAGAAGGGTTGGCTCATGACAGCGCCATTTGGCAGGGCGGCGTACCATGTCAGCCAGTCGCCGGCGCTGTAGCTCAATGCTTCACCGGTGATGAAACCACCGCGCGCGAGCGGGATCTGCATGGCAAGGATGCGTTGTCGCAAGTGGTGGTAGCGGGCGAAGCGGTCCGTCAGCCAGGGCGGTACCATGCGCTCGGTGAGTGTATCGAATTCGGCTCGTTTCCCGGTGTGCGCCACGCTGATGCCGTCGCGCACGCGGGCCGGCAGGAAGTCCCGCATGGCTTCTGCCATGATCCGCCCGGCGCTGAGGCCATAGGCGTAGCTGTATCGTTTTGCCCAGCGCCAGGCTTCCTGCCAGCGGCCACTGCGCAACAATTGTCCCACATAGTGGCGGGGCACAATGCCGAACAGCCCGTCCGCGCCATCGCCGCTCAAGAGCATATCGGCGCCGGCCTCGGCCGCGGTGCGCGCCAGCACGGCAAAGGTGTTCCTGCGCGGCCCCAACGCGCATGGCTCGTCGAGCGGCGGCATCGCGTCCATGCCGTCGTAGTCAAGCAGATCGTCGGCCGGAATCGGGTGCCAGACGAGGCGCGGGTCGCGTTCCAGCGCGGCACGGATGAAATCGGTCTCGCGCGCCAGCCGCTCGCGCTTTTCAAAGACCAGCGATACGGCATCGACTTCCATGTGGCTCAAGCGGGTGGCCAGCAGGGCGACGCCGGTGCTATCGAAGCCGCCCGAAAACAGGCTTGCGGTCCGCGCGTTGCGGCTACGGCGTTCGCGGACCGCGCCTTCGAGCTTTTCGCGGACGAGTGCGCCCGCATCCGCGACGGATTTGACCGCCAGCTCCTGCACCCGTTCGTTCCAGCACCACCAAGGCCGGCTGGTCACGCTTGCCGTCGCGACATCGCATTCGAGCAACCAGCCGGGGCGCAGACGCTCGACGCCGCGATAGGCGGTGTGCCCAAATGGCATCTCGGGGCAGGTATCGTAAGGGAAGGCCAGATAGTCGGCGGCGTAATCCGGATCGGGTTCCAGCGGCATCAGGTCTCCGAGCGGCCGGATCGACGTGCCGAGAGCGAGCCCGCCGCCGTGCCGCGCGAAGAAGAACGGGTAGTGCCCCATCGGGTCGCGCACGACACTGATCTTGCCTTGCCGCCGATCGCATACGGCGACGACGAAATCGCCCTCCAGACGGCAAAGACCGTCAACGCCCGCCGCATCGTAGCAGGCGCCGGCAAGTGCTGCGTCGCCGTCTGCGGCGGAGATGCCCAGGCGCCGGCGCGTGTCGTCGCGGTAGAGCAGTTGACCGATCAGAAGCACTGTGCGAGCCGCGGTCGCGTCGAAGCACAGTAACTGCCGTACCAAACGGCGCGGGCCATGGAGCCGGATGTCGAACTCGCGGCGATCTGCCGCAATGGTGAAACCGGCGGCGAGCATGCGGCGATTTAGCTGCTGGGACCAAGAGGCGACGATCGGCACGGGCACCGGGGAAGGGCGTCGCTCCCCCGGCGCCACGATACCGGTTTCAGCCGGCGATCCATCTCAAGTGATGATGTGGTTCAGGAATTCCGGCTTGCCGTAGACATACCCGGTCAGCAATCGGCGTGTCAGTCCGATGACGTGAACCCGGAATCGACGACCTCGCTTCATCGTACTTCCTCCATTTTGTCATTTTGGCGAAAGTCTCTGCTATGCACGCGACCTTCTAGGAACGCGGGCGTGCGAGCTTTGCTGTGCGACGAGTAGCGTGTCAAGCACTTTGGGAGGACCAAGCGAGGTTCAATGACACCGACCCAAATTTGGGTGGTGATATGGGTCAGGCTGATAACGGACGACCAGCAACGCAAAGGGGAAGGCGGGTTGTCCAAGGTCGCGACAATTTAGCGGCTTTAATCCCCGGAATGAGACGACCTCTGGGCTCAAACAGTCGGCCGAGCTACCGACGAACGGTCTCGGCGGACGCGCGCTCATCGCGGCGTTAGCAAGCGTTCCGTCTAAAGCATCGAAGTTCGCAGGACGCGGGCTGGGCTCAGCCATCAAGACAAAGGGTATCCTCTGCGCCCGACATCGTCTTTAAGCACACTTAACATGGGTCGAAGCCAGGAGAACTATTGGAAATCGCGCTCTGAGCTTCCGCAAGTCATCGCGCCAGCGTCGATCACTCGCGCGCAACGCCGAGCGGTGTCATCACAATCGACCCAGGTACTCATGGGTATGGCTTGCAGAAG
>Ga0335075_10001348_pt1 | contig 40666 bp, 35 predicted proteins | sample Lox_Sample_24_FD_206723 | JGI IMG/M metagenome (GOLD analysis project Ga0335075, IMG submission 206723) | Soil microbial communities from Loxahatchee National Wildlife Refuge, Florida, United States - Lox_Sample_2.4 | ecosystem: Environmental > Terrestrial > Soil > Wetlands | place: USA...
CGGCACCTTCTGGCGATTCGTCCGTGGCACCTTCCGGCGATTTATCCGTGGCACCTTCCGGCGATTTGTCCGTAATGCGAAGAATATACGATTTTTGATCAACTTTTCGAGTAAACTTTTTTTCTCGTGAAGACTTCGTATGAGTATACGATGAATTACTTTCGCTGGGAAAAATGTCTTCGTGATCATGGCGCCCACCGCTGAGTAAATGCTCCAGATTTGGCCGCTTTTCAGCCACTATCACCACTGAAGCCGCGGCCGCTCCGCTCGCCATGATTTGATCTGACGCATGAGATATCACCAGATTTGTATGAATCTTTGACAGTTAATCACTGTAAATCGCTAATCAGCCAGTAGATAGTGAAATCACGACGGCACGGACGGTCAACTGGGAATTGACCGTCGGCAACGTCACGAAGCGGATCGCGACCAGGGGGACCGCCATGAGCGATTTTTACGCTGCCTATCCGGAGTACGCATCGACATCCCTGCTCGACAAGCTGCGCGCGACCGAGTACTCGTACCTGGACGAAGGAGAGCACGTCTACCTGGATTACACCGGCGCCGGGCTGGCCGCGCGGTCGCAGATCCTGGCGCACGCCGCGCGGATACGGTCCGGGTGCTACGGAAACCCGCATTCGCAGAACCCGGCTTCGAAAGCGTCCACGCTGCTGGTGGAGGAGACCAGGGCGACGGTGCTGCGGCACTTCAACGCCTCGCCTGACGATTACGCGGTCATCTTCACGCCGAACGCGACGGGGGCCTGCCGCCTGGTCGCCGAGGCCTACCCGTTCCATCGGCTGAGCCGGTTCGTGCTGACCGCCGACAACCACAATTCGGTGAACGGCATCCGGGAGTTCGCCAGCGCGCGCGGCGCCCGCGTCGAGTACGTGGGGCTGACCGCCCCGGACCTGCGGGTCAGCGAGACCCGACTGTTCGCCGCGCTTGCCCGCGGGCGCGGCGCCCGGTCCGGGCTGTTCGCCTATCCGGCGCAGAGCAACTTCAGCGGCGTGCGGCACCCGCTGAGCTGGGTTCGCCGGGCCCAGGCGGCCGGCTACGACGTGCTGCTCGACGCGGCGGCGTTCGCGCCAACCAGCCGACTGGACCTGAGCGCGGTCCAGCCGGAGTTCGTCGCGGTGAGCTGGTACAAGGTGTTCGGCTACCCGACAGGGATCGGCTGCCTGCTGGCCAGGCGCGACGCGCTTGCCACGCTGCGCCGCCCGTGGTTCTCCGGCGGGACGGTCTTGGGCGCCAGCGTGCAGGGTGGCTGGCACCGGATGCTCAACGACGAGGGCGCCTTCGAGGACGGCACGCTGAACTTCCTCACGATCCCAGACGTCGGCGTCGGCCTCGACTGGGTCAACGGCATCGGCATGGACCTGATCCACAACCGGGTCAGCTGCCTGACCGGCTGGCTGCTCGCCTGCCTCGGCCAGCTCAAGCACGGCAACGGCGCGCCGATGGTCCGGCTGTACGGCCCGGACACCCTGGCCGCGCGCGGCGCCAGCGTCGCGTTCAACTTCCTCGACCCGGTGGGCCGACCGGTGGACGAACGCGCGGTGGAGCGGGACGCCAGCGCGGCGGGCATCTCGCTGCGGACGGGCTGTTTCTGCAATCCCGGAGCGGCAGAATGGGCGTTCCGGCTGACCAAGAGGAACGTACGCGGCCCCTGGTGGGCTGGGCTGCCCGGGCAAGGCAGGCCGCGGCGTGGCATCGCCACGGTCGACGACTACCTGGACCTGTTCGGCCTGCCGACCGGCGGAGCCGTCAGGGTGTCGCTCGGCCTCGCGTCCACGCTCGGCGACATCGAGTCGTTCCTCGATTTCGCCGAGTGCACTTACCGCGACCGCCGGCCCAGCCTCGAGGGCCTGGAGCCCCGCCTGCACTGCTGACCCGGACGGCATGGCTCGCGGTTGGCGGGTTATGCGCATAACGGCCGCGATCGTCGATGGCCGCCCGCACGGCAACTATTGTCGCCGTTCTCGCGCGTGTCGTCGGGTGCCCTGGGCGGGAGCGTGCCGATACTTGAGCCATGACCGTGTTCGCCTTGCTGGCCGGAATCGCGATCGGCGTGGTGATCGGGTACCTGCTCGCCCGCGGCCACATCGCCGCCACGGCCGAACGCGCCCGCGCCGCCGAAGAGAAGGCCGCGCTGATCGAGCGGGCAGCGCAGGAGAAGGCCGCGCTCGTCGACGGGCAGCTCACCGAGCGGTTCGACGTCGAGCAGCTCGTCGGTCCGATGCGCGAGACGCTGACCCGCCTGGAGCAGCAGCTGCGCGAGTCCGACCTCGCGCGCACCCGGTCGCACGCGGAACTCGCCCAGCAAGTCGAGTTCACCCGGCGCGGGGCCGAACAGCTCCGCGAGCAGACCCGGGCGCTGGTCACCGCCCTGCGCCGCCCCGAGGCGCGCGGCCGCTGGGGCGAGCTTCAGCTGCGCCGGGTCGTCGAACTGGCCGGGATGGCCGCGCGGTGCGACTTCGACGAGCAGGTGGTGGTCGACGGCGGCCAGCGCCCCGACATGGTGGTGCGGCTGGCCGGGGGCAAGAACATCGTGGTGGACTCCAAGGTGCCGCTCGCCGCCTACCTCGAGGCCGCCGAGGCGACCGACGACGAGGTCCGCCAATCGCGGCTCGACGCGCACGCGCGGCACCTGCGCGCTCACGTCGATCAGCTGGGGGCCAAGGCCTACTGGAACACCCTGCCAGAAACCCCGGAGTTCGTGATCCTGTTCATCCCGGGCGAGGCGTTCCTCGCGCCCGCCCTGGAGCGAGACCCGGCGTTGCTCGAGCACGCGATCGTCAAACGGGTACACATCGCGACGCCGACCACGCTGGTGTCCATGCTGCGTACCGCGCAGTACGCGTGGCAGCAGCAGGCTCTGTCGGAGAACGCTCGCGCCGTGTTCGATCTCGGCCGGGAACTCTACGAGCGGCTGGCCGGACTCGGTCGGCATGTGGAGCGGCTCGGCAGGACGCTGACCTCCACGGTCAGCGCCTACAACCAGGCTGTGGGGTCGCTGGAGAGCCGGGTCCTTGTCAGCGCGCGGCGGCTTTCGCAGCTGGGCATCGTGGATGCGGACCTGCCCGCGCCGGAGACTGTCGCGGAAACGGCCCGCCCGCTGTCCGCGCCCGAGTTCCTCAACTCCGCCGAACTCGGCCTCCCTGGGTCCGGATCCGCGGGATCAGGACCCGCCGGTTCCGGACCGGCCGAACTGCTGGACTCGGTCCCGTGATGCCGGTCGCTTATCGCGTCGGGGGAACTTCCCTCCGGCTATGCGACCGAAGATGACATCGCCCTGCACTACATGGGCACTTCCCTGCTTGAGGCGCTGGGTTCCTGGCCCGGCCGCCGCGCCTGGTACGTGGCCCCCGATGGTTCCGGCGGCTACACCGAGCGCGCGATCGAGCCGCGCCAGTGGACCCCACCTCGCTGAGCGAAGAGTTGGCCGCCGCCTGCGGGCGAGCGCTTACTTACGGAGTTCGCGCGGGAGCTGGAACATCATCCGTTCCTTGACCGCCTCGACTTCCTCGACGTCTGCGAAGCCGAGCGCGGCCAGCTTGCCCAGGACGCCATCGACCAGTGCCTCGGGCACCGAAGCCCCGCTCGTCACCCCCACGGTGCTCGCCCCGTCGAGCCAGCGCTCGTCCACCTCACTGGCGTCGTCCACCAGGTACGCCGCGCCCGCGCCCGCGTCCTTGGCGACTTCCACCAGCCGGACCGAGTTGGAGGAGTTCGGCGATCCGACGACGATCACCACGTCCGCCTCGGGGGCGATTACCTTGACCGCGGCCTGCCGGTTCTGCGTCGCGTAGCAGATGTCGTCGCTCGGCGGGTTGATCATCTGCGGGAAGCGCTGACGCAGCGCGGACACGGTCTGAATGGTCTCGTCCACAGAAAGCGTGGTCTGGGAGAGCCACACCACCTTCGATGGATCCCGCACCTCGACGCTGGCCGCGCCTTCCGGACCATTGACCAGGCGGACCCGCGCCGGGGCTTCCCCGGTAGTGCCGACGACTTCCTCATGGCCTTCGTGGCCGATCAGCAGGATGTCGTAGTCGCCGGCGGCGAAACGCCGCGCCTCGTTGTGCACCTTGGTGACGAGCGGGCAGGTGGCATCGATCGTCATCAGCCCGCGCTGCTGTGCGGCAGCGCGGACTTCCGGCGCTATACCGTGCGCGGAGAAGACAACGACCCCGCCCTCCGGTACCTCTTCGGTCTCCTCCACGAAGACGGCACCGCGTTTTTCCAGCTCGTTGACCACATGCGTGTTATGCACGATCTGCTTTCGCACGTACACTGGCGCCCCGAACCGGTCGAGTGCCATCTCCACAGCTTGCACAGCACGGTCGACCCCTGCGCAGTAGCCTCGTGGCTTTGCCAGCAGGACCCGGCGGTGGGTCTCAGACATGCTTCCCATGGTAGGGGAGAGCCGAGGACCGTCCATCAGATGCCCGGCCTCACATAGGCACACGTACATAACCACACGTTGCTGCGGGATGCTGTTGCAAGATGTTGTTGTTTGCCTCGCTAGGGCGGTGCGAATATACCGCCTTAATTAAGGCACAACGGGCAGCCCGCGAGCTAGGGCACACTTGTTGTACCCGTCCCCCGAGGAGTGTGATTATGCGCGTCACGCAGGTGAATGAGCGCGTGAAGGAAGCCCCGGCGCAGGCGCTGCGGGCAATGTTCGCGGGAATCGGCCAGCTTCTGTCCGTCGCCGACAAGCTCCGCGGCAAGCCGGCTCAGGCGCCCGCCACCGCAGAGACTGCGGCCAAGGCCCCGGAGACCGCGGCTGCGAACGGCGCCGCGGCAGCACCGGAGGCCGTGGTCACGACCGAAACCGTTACCGTAGAAACGCCCGCGTCGGAGACCACCGCACCGGAGACCATCACGGAGGCGGCCGCACCGGCCACGCCAGCCGCGCCGAAGCCGAAGCCGAAGGCCTCGAAGCCGAAGCCCCCTACGCCCGACACAGTTCCCCCTACCGGGAACGTCAAGCTGATCCCGTCGGAAAAGGCCGCCGCGGAAACCGTTCCTGCCGAACCCGCCGCGGCCGCGGAGCCCGCTACGGCGGAAGTCGCTCCAGCCGCGGAACTGCCGCTCGCGAACTACGACAGCCTGACGATCGCATCGCTGCGCGCCAGGCTCCGCAACCTGTCGGTAGCCCAGCTCGACCAGCTCATCGCGTACGAGAAGGCGCACGCCGCCCGCGCGGATGTGATCGCGATGTTCGAGCGCCGGGTCGCCAAGCTCGAGTCCGAGAGCTAGCCCGCGTCACCACGGTGGCATATCACCATCCCACCTCGCGGCGCGTGGTGGGATGGTGATATGCCGCTAGAGACGTCGCCCGAGTCACCGGTTCCGGTGCGCACCGTGCTGCAGCTTGTCGGTGGATGGATCGGCAAGCTCGGACGGGTCTGGGTCGAGGGGCAGATCGCGGAGTGCAAGAAGCGCGGCAACACGGTGTTCCTTACCCTCAGGGATCCCGTTGCCGCGGTATCCGCGCAGGTGATCAGCACTCGCCAGCTGTTCGAGACCGTCAACCCGCAAGACGGTGCCCGGGTGGTGATCTTCGCCAAGCCGGATTTCAACGCGACCCGCGGCTCCTTCGCGCTCACCGCGCTTGACATCCGCGCGGTCGGCATCGGCGAACTGCTGGCCAGGCTGGACCGGCTGCGCCGCTCGCTGGCCGCCGAAGGACTGTTCGCGGCCGAACGCAAGCGCTCGCTGCCGTTCCTGCCCGGAGTCATCGGCCTGATCTGCGGCCGGGAGTCGGCCGCACAGCGCGACGTGCAGGAAAACGCTGAACGCCGCTGGCCCGCGGTCAAGTTCCGGGTAGAGCAGACTGCCGTCCAGGGGCCCAACGCCGCCGGAGAGATCATCGCGGCGCTGCGGCGCCTGGACTCCGACGCTGACGTGGAGGTCATCGTCATCGCTCGCGGCGGCGGCTCGCTCGAGGACCTGCTGCCCTTCTCGGACGAGGAGCTGATCAGGGCCGTGGCCGCCTGCCGCACTCCGGTCGTCAGCGCGATCGGGCATGAGCAGGACACGCCGCTTCTCGATTACGTCGCGGACCTGCGCGCGTCCACCCCGACCGACGCCGCCAAGCGGATCGTGCCCGACGTCACGGAACAGATGGCGCTGATCACCCAGCTCAGGGATCGGGCACGGCGGTCGGTCCAGGGCTGGCTGGCCCGCGAACTCGCCTGGCTGGAAGGCGTCAGATCCCGCCCGGCGCTCGCCGACCCGGTCCGGGAGATCGAACGCCAGGCAGAGCAGGTCGACGCGCTGCTGCGGCGTGCACGGCAATGTCTGAGCGGCACTCTCGCCAGGGCGGACGATGGCATCGCGCACACCCGGGCCCGGCTGCTCGCGCTCTCCCCCGCCGCGACGCTGCGGCGCGGTTACGCCATCGTGCAGCGCGGGGATTCGGCGGTGGTCCGGGCGGCTTCTGAGGTCTCTCCTGGTGAGCAGCTCACCGTCCGGTTCGCGGCCGATCAGCTTACGGTCCGCGCCGATCCCGATCCCGATCACCTCGCCGCGGCCGGTTCAGGTCACGCGGCCGACGCTGCCGCGGCCGACGCTCACCTCGCCGAAGCCGCCGCCGACGGCGGCCACGAGTAAGCTGGCGCTCGTGACAGATCGTGACGCCCTGACCTACGAGCAAGCCAGGGACGAGCTGACGAGCGTGGTGAAACGCCTGGAGGCCGGCGGACTCTCCCTCGAGCAGTCGCTCGGCCTGTGGGAGCGCGGCGAGAAGCTGGCCGCGATCTGCTCGGAATGGCTGGAAGGCGCCCGGGCGAAGCTGTCCGCCGCCATGGCCGCCCGCGACAAGCAGGATTCCGAAGAATCCGGCCCCGGCACGCCCTTCTAGGACCCGTACAGGGACCGGCCGAAAGAGCCACCAGGACCGACGCGACCCCGCCCGATAGGCCCGGCGACGACGGCACTTAGGCTGTACGCATGCGCGTGGATATCTGGAGCGACGTGGTCTGCCCGTGGTGCTACCTCGGAAAGGCCCGGTTCGAGAAGGCGCTGGCCGACTTCCCGCACCGGGACGAGGTCGAAGTCACCTTCCGCTCGTTCGAACTCGATCCCGACCGCCCCAAGAACGAGCGGGAAACCGTCCTTGGCATGCTCACCCAGAAGTACGGGCTGTCCGAGGCGGACGCGCGCCAGGCCGACGGGCGCGTCGCCGAGCTGGCCCGGGCCGAAGGACTCGGCTTCCAGGCGGACCGGCCGCTGGGCAACACCTTCGATATCCACCGGGTCATCCACCTCGGCCTGGCCAAGGGCGTGCAGCGCGAGCTGATCACGGCCGTCAACGAGGCGTACTTCGCGCAGGCCCAAGAGGTCTTCGACCCGGCCGTGCTGACCGGGGTCGCGACGGATGCCGGGCTAGATCCGAACGCGGTCGCCGAAATCCTGGACGGCGACGCCTACGCCGACTCGGTCCGCGAGGACGAGCGGGAGGCTCGGACGCTCGGCATCACCGGCGTTCCGTTCTTCGTCCTCGACGGGACATTCGGCGTCTCCGGCGCGCAGCAGACCGAGGCTTTCGTCAGCGCGCTGAACCAGGCCTGGACTCACCACGGCTGAGCCCGCGACCTTTGGACGGGAAGCACTGGGTAGGAAGGCTCACCATGAACGAAGACCCGACCCTGATATCTCCGGACGAGGCCGCCGAGGACGTGCCCGTGGTGCCAGAGCCCGGCAAGCACGCGCCGACCCGGAACCTGGCCCTGGAACTCGCGCGGGTCACCGAGGCCGCCTCGATGGCGGCCGCCCGCTGGGTGGGCCGCGGCGATAAGAACGGCGCCGACGGTGCCGCGGTGAACGCGATGCGGGCGCTCATCAACTCGGTGTCGATGCGCGGTGTGGTGGTGATCGGCGAGGGCGAGAAGGATCGCGCCCCGATGCTGTACAACGGCGAGGAGGTCGGTGATGGCACCGGCCCCGCCTGCGATGTCGCGGTCGACCCCATCGACGGCACCCGGCTGTGCGCCAACGGGATGCCCAACGCCGTGTCCGTGCTCGCCGTCGCCGAACGCGGGACGATGTACGACCCGTCCGCCGTCTTCTACATGACCAAACTGGCCGCTGGCCCCGAGGCGGCGGATGTCGTCGACATCGACGCGCCGCCCGCCGCCAACATCGCCGCGGTCGCCAAGGCCAAAGGCATCTCCCGGCAGGACGTGACCGTGGTCATCCTCGACCGGCCGCGGCACGCGGACCTGATCGCGGCGGTCAGGAAAACCGGCGCCCGCATCCACCTGATCACCGACGGCGACGTCGCCGGCGCGATCATGGCGGCCCGCGATGGCACCGGAATCGACCTGATGCTCGGCATCGGCGGGACGCCGGAAGGCATCATCGCCGCCTGCGCGCTCAAATGCCTCGGCGGCGTGATTCTCGGCAAGCTCGCGCCCCGCGACGACGCCGAACGCCGCAAGGCGCTCGACGCCGGGCACGACCTGACCCGGGTGCTGACCACCGAGGACCTCGTCTCCTCCGACGACGTGTTCTTCGCCGCCACCGGGATCACCGACGGCGAGCTGATGGCCGGCGTCCGGTACCGGCCGGGCGGGGCGACCACGCATTCGCTGGTGATGCGGTCCCGTTCGGGCACGATCCGTTCCATCAGGAGCGAGCACGCGCTGTGGAAGTTGCGCGCGTACAGCTCCATCAACTACGACTGAGCACCGCTCAGGGCAGCGGCGGCCGCCGCCGGCCGCGCAGCCATCGCCGCGGCCGCGGCGGCGTCCGGGCCACCACCTCGCCGCCGGCCGCGAACGCGCGCACCTCGATCACCGGGACGTCCGGCGACGACGGCACCGAGTCAGCGGTCGCGCCACGGCACCGGCCGAGCAGCATGGTGCCGCCCATGACGACCTCGACCCCGGCCGGCACGATCAGCCGCACCCGGCCGCCGATCGCGTGCGCGTACAGGATCACGTGCCTGTCCTGCAGCAGCGCCTCACGGAAGTCCGCCACGACCTCGCCGAACACCGCCGAGCAGGTCAGCACCCGCGGTACCACCCACCGGCCGTCACGCACCTCGGTGCCGAAGAACCCGGTGACCACCTTCCCGCCGTCCAGGCGGACCGGCTGCTCGGCCGGGGAGGCCAGGTCGGCGGTCAGCCGCTCCAGATCGCCGAGGGTTCGCGCGGAAAGAGCCGCCCGCACCCGTTCCGTGTGCTCATCCGGGGTCAGGCGACCGTCGCTGACCGCGGCGCTCAGCATCGCCACGACCCGATCCCGGTCGGCGTCGGAGGCGCGGAGATCACGAAGCTGAGCCCGTGGCGGCATGCTCAGAAGATACCTTTCCAGGATGACTGAGATGCTCCGTCGTGCCGATGAGGAAAACGCATCGGCGTCGGCGAGACCGGATAAAGCCTGACTCCAACACTTTTGTAACCGTGCCCTGCGCGCCGGGCGCGGCCGCTATGCTGTGCGACCAGAAGGCGCGGAATTTACGCCAATTGACGAAAGCCTGTGCTACTCTGCTACTGGTTTTCACCTGGCGCACGACTATATAATCGACCTCGTCGCTGCGCTGAATAAACAAGGTCTAGAGGTCGAGCATTACTATCCCGAGCTAGAGCACGGCCAGCAGCTCCTCGGGCCGCCGCACCGGGAACTCCGCCCGCGAGTCGCCCGCATTGCGAAGAATGTCCGATATTCGGAATATTTTCGAGTAAACTTTTTTTATCGTGAAGGTTTTGTGCACCTATACGATGAATTATCTTCGCCAGGAATAAAGTCTTCACGATCATGGGGTCCCCGGCCGCGTGGGCGGCGCGGGCGCGTGGGCGGCGCGGGCGCGTGGGCGGCGCGGGCGCTGAGCGTTCGCAGGTATCGGGCCGAGTTCGGGTGGCTGGTGTACTTCGAACTCGCAGCCGAGGATGGTAAGCCGGAATACCAGCCATTCCAGCGTGTCGGTGCGGGTGCGTAGCCGGCAGGCCCGCTCGTCTATCGGCTCGCGCAAGCCTTGGCGCGGTCGCAGCGTCTGTCTATAGTTAGCTCTGTGAACGAGGTAAGTTCGGGAACCGCGGACGAGCGGGCCAAGGCCGGGGCGGTGGAGCTGCTGGCGGCGCTGGGCGCCATTCGGCGGGTCGCCCGCAGGGCGGTGCGCCATTCCCCGTACGCCGAGCCGCTTTCCCCGGCACGGTCCGAACTGCTCCGGCTGACCGCCCGGCGGCCGGGACTGTCCGTCGCGGAGGCGGCGCACGAGCTGCGGCTGGCGCCGAACAGCGTGAGCACGATGGTCACCCAGCTCACCGCGGACGGCCTGCTCAGCAGGGACCGGGGCATGGCGGACGGCCGGTCCGTCCAGCTGACCGTGACCGACAAGGGAGCGGCGCGGATCGCACAGTGGCGCGACATGCGGACCGAACTGGCCGCGCGCGCGTTCCAGCGGCTGGAAAAGGCCGATCAGCAGGCCATTCGGGCGGCCGTGCCCGCCCTCGCCCGGCTCGCCGGGCGGATGGAGGAGGAGCTGTGACCGCCGGTACCACGCAAGCGGCGCGGCCCGACGCCGGGGCCCAGCCGGACGCGGTGCGCTGCGAGGAGCTGAGCTACAGCTTCGGCACCCACACCGCGGTGGACCACGTCTCGCTGGAGATCAGGCCGGGCGAGATGTACGGCCTGCTCGGCCCGAACGGCGCGGGTAAGACCACCACGATCCGCATGCTCACCACACTGCTCAAGCCCGCCGCCGGAACGGTCAGCGTGTTCGGCGTCGACGCGGTCGCGCACCCGATGCGGGTGCGCCGCATGATCGGCTACGTGCCGCAGTTGCTCTCCGCGGACGCGAACCTGACCGGGCAGGAGAACGTCGAGCTGTTCGCCCGGCTCTTCGACGTGCCCCGGCGGGACAGGGCGGAACTGGTCGCGGCGACGCTCGGCGCGATGGGGCTGACCGAGGCGGCGTCCCGGCTGGCGGGCACCTACTCCGGCGGCATGATCCGCCGCCTGGAACTGGCCCAAGCGCTGGTCAACGCGCCGCGGCTGCTTGTGCTCGACGAGCCGACGGTCGGCCTCGACCCGATCGCCCGCGGCGACGTGTGGGAGTACATCACGCGGCTGCGCCAGGAGCATCAGATGACCGTGCTGATGACCACGCACTACATGGACGAGGCCGATGCCTACTGCGACCGGGTCTCGCTGATGCACCACGGCGTGATCCGTACCACCGGCCGTCCGGCCGAACTGCGGGCCAGTCTCGGCGACGGCGCCACGCTGGACGACGTATTCCGGCACTACACCGGCGGCACCCTGGATAACGCGCCGGAAGAAGGAGGCATCCGTGACGTACGTCGCGCCAGGCGCACCGCCCGTCGCCTCGGCTGAGCCACCGGTCACCGACAACCCGCTCGCTGGACTGCGCCGCCTCGCCAGCCGGATCATCACGCTGTGCTGGGTGGAGCTGCGCAAGGTCCGGCACGACCGGACCGAGCTGTACACCCGGGCGATCCAGCCCGCGCTGTGGCTGCTCATCTACGGCGAGACGTTCACCCACATCCACGCGATCCCCACCCCCAGGGGGATCCCGTACCTGGCCTACCTCGCGCCCGGCATCCTGGCCCAGTCCGCGCTGTTCATCGCGGTCTTTTACGGCATCCAGATCATCTGGGAGCGCGACGCCGGCGTGCTGACCAAGCTGATGGTGACGCCGACCCCGAGGTCGGCGCTGATCACCGGCAAGGCGTTCGCCGCGGGCGTGCGGTCGCTGGTCCAGGGCATCGTGGTCGTGATCATCGCCGCGATCCTCGGCGTGGCGCTCACCGACAACCCGCTCAAGCTGATCGGCGCCGCGATCATCGTTGTGCTCGGCTCGGCCTTCTTCTCTTGCCTGTCGATGTCGATCGCCGGCATCGCGCTGGCCCGCGACCGGCTCATGGGCATCGCCCAGGCGATCACCATGCCGCTGTTCTTCAGCTCGAGCGCGCTGTACCCGATCAAGGTGATGCCGGGCTGGCTGCAGGTGATCAGCAGGATCAACCCGCTGAGCTACGAGGTGGAGGCGCTGCGCGGCCTGCTGATCGGCACTCCCGCGGACATGCCACTCGACATCGTGGTCTTGGTCGTGTGGACGCTCGCCAGCATCATCGCGGCCTCGCTGCTGCTCTCCCGGCTTGCCAACCGCTGAACCTTCATCCCGGTTACCCGCCTCGCAGGTCGCGGCGCCTGAGCGCTCTTTCCCCGAGAAACATGGCCGCGAGCCCGATGCCGGTCAGTATGCCGTTGACCTGCCAGTCGGGTGGGACGGCGGGAACGGATGCCATCTGGTGGAACAGGGAGGTGTCGAGGAGCCAGTGGTTCTGGGCGGCGAACCCGCCTGCGAACTGGACGAGCACCGACCACCCAAGGACCACGTAGACGACGACGCTCGCCCGGCGGGGCCACAGGCCAAACGCGAGGGCGCCGATCCCGAGCGCGAACAGGGCCGGCGGTATGACGTTGATACCGGCGTCGAGCGCGGTCGGGAAGCCGACGCCGCCGCCCTGAGTGGCCTCCCCGATCCAGGTGAAGACCCCGGCGGCGATGCCGCTGAACAACAGCGCCGCGATGCCGACGAGCAGCCTGCCGGCAAACCAGCGGGAGCGGCTGACGGAGGCGGCGAGAACGTGATCGAGATGGCCTTCGGCTTCCTCGGCCCGGGCCGCGTTCACCACGCCCGCGGCCTGGAACGCGATCGTGACGGCCAGGATCAGGAAGGCGAGGCCGGAGAAGGCGGCGACCCCGCTGCCGGGTGATCCCAGCCGGGAGAGGACCTGCTGCTCGGATCCCTCGATGGTGGCGCCGGCCGCCTTGGCCACCGTTCCGATCAGCGCGGCGGCGATCGCGACTCCCGCGGCCCAGCCAAGAGCGGCGGGGAGCGTCAGGCGAACCGTCAGTCCCGTCGCACCGGAAAGCAGGCGCACGTGCGGTGCTCTCGTGTTCCGGTCCGGCCATATGCCCGCCCCGATGTCCCGTCGCCCGGCGAGCAGGACGGCCAGAGCGGCAAGAGCCGCGGTGAAGGCGGCTATCGGGATCAGGGCCAGCGGCCGGGGATCGGTAAGCGGCTGGAGTTGCTCCACCCACCCGAGCGGGGAGGCCCAGATGAGCCCGTGCAGGCCTGGCCCGCGTTGGCCACCCGTGCCGGCGTCGGCCACCATCCGCAGGCCGTAACTCACCCCGAGGAAGACGGCCGCGTACCCGGCCGCCCGGCCGCGGCTGGGCGCAAGCTGACTCATCACCGCTCCCACGGCGAGGAACATGACGGCGCTGGCCACCATGGCGAGGGCGAGGTAAAGGCCCGCGGTCACGCCGATGCGCACGGTGGACGAACGGCCGACGGCCACCGTAAGCACCCCGGTGATCGCCCACATGACCACGGCGCCGACGCCGAGGCCGGCCAGGACCTGGGCGACGGCCCGCCCCTGCGTGGTCGGCTCGCTCAGCAGCAGCTCCCAGCGCCCGGCGTCCTCCTCGCCGCGCAGCATCCGGGTGCTTGTCAGCAGTCCCCAGATCGCCCCGATGATGATCAGTGTCATGGACACCTTGAAGGCGGTGAAGCCCGCGACGGTCTGCAACTGCGGCGCCGGGCCGAACAGCGCGCTCGACGCGTGGTTCGCGCCGAACGTGGCGGCCAGGCGCTGCCGCTCGGCACCGGTGGAGTAGATACGGCCGTAGCTGAGCGCCGAGGACGCCACGACGACGCCGAACACGTACCCCCAGAGCACCCCTGACCGCAGCGATCGCCTCGCGGAGTGGCGCGCGATCATCATGCGCGCCGGCCGGCCGACGGTCACCGGGGCGGCCGCGGTGACATCAGCTAGCAACGCCTGTCACTCCCTCGGACGGTGCGCTCTGGCCGTAGTAGGCGAGGAACAGCTCCTCAAGCGACGGCTCCCCGCTGAGCAGCCGGGTCACCCCGGCATTGGCAAGCGCGGTCAGCAGCGGCTGGACCAGCCCGGTCACCTGGCAGCGCAGCGAGTGCCCGTCGACCACCACGCCGCTCACGCCGGGAACCCCGGACAGGTCAGGGACTTCACCGGCGAACGTCGCCTCAACGGTAACCGCGGACAGGTGCCTCATTTCGCTGAGCGTCCCCGCCTCGGCGACCCTCCCGTCGCGCAATATCACCACCCGGTCACACAGCGCCTCGACCTCGCTCAGCACGTGCGAGGACAGGAAAACGGCCTGCCCGCGCTCGCGTGCCTCGGTGACGCAATGCCGGAACGCCACTTCCATCAGCGGGTCGAGCCCGCTGGTCGGCTCGTCGAGGACGAGCAGATCCGCACGCGTCATCAGGGCGGCGATGAGCAGGACCTTCTGGCGGTTGCCCCGGGAGTAGGCACGCACTTTCTTGGACGGGTCAAGATCGAACCGGGCGATCAGCTCGTCCCGGTACGGCAAGTCCGCCTGGCCGTGCAGCCGGCCAAGCAGGCGGAGGGTCTCCGCGCCGGTCAGCGACGGCCACAGGCTGGCCTCCGCGGGCACGAACGCCACCCGTCGGTGCACCATGACCGGATCCCGCTGGCAGTCCATCCCGAAGATCTCCGCCCGTCCCGCCGTCGGCCGGATGAAACCGAGCAGCAGGCGGATCGTGGTGGTCTTCCCCGCCCCGTTCGGCCCCAGGTAACCGACCACCTCACCGGGTGCGACGTCCAGGTCGAGGTCGGCTAGCGCCGTCACCTGGCCGTAGCGCTTCGACAGCCCCCGCGTGCGGATCGCGGGCTTAGCTTCTGCCATCGTCACCTGATGCCTCCGGTCGTGATCGTCCCTTGCGCCGCAGCTGCTCCTGAAGCTCGTTCAGCGCCGCGTGTCCCTTCTCCGCCAGTTCCGGGCTAAGCAGGGGCTTGGAGTAGAAGTCCAGCTTCGCCCTGGCCAGGCGCAGGTGCCCCTCGGGGCTCAAGATGTCCGCGCCCAAGGCGCGGGAAAGCTGCTCGCGCAGCACCAGCGTGCCGAGCTCCATGGCGACAAGCAGTGCCGCGTACGCCGTGGGGTCGGCCATTTGCCCGGGGTGGTAATCGTCCAGCCAGCGCTCGCCCAGCCCGACAATCTCCGTGAACATGGCATCCGCGGCCGGCGACCCGTCAAGCATCGACCGGGTGTAATACCTGAGCATGACCAGGACGGCAGGCTGCGCGGACGAGAAGAAGCCCGCGTTGCCCAGCTGGCCCCCGTGGACGGCCTCCTCCTTCACCCGCATCAGCTGCGCCAGCGCGTAGGCGTCGCACACCGCCCGCAGATCCTCCTTGGATCCGAAGTGATGCCGGATCAGTCCCGCGGACACGCCCGCGGCCCTCGCGATGTCGCGGACTGTCGTGCCCTTGACGCCCCGCTCGGCGAACAGGCGCATGGCGGCGTCCCTGATGCGCGCCCGCCCGGTGAGGTCTTCGAAGGCCGGCTCTCCTACTGCCACCGCAGTCACCACTTCCTACGTTCCTGCATCAGCTTAGTATGCGTGGTAGTCAGCAAACTATACGTTTGTGTAGGCACGCCGTGATATTCGCGTAGGCGCGGCGTGATCCACGCTGAGCCTTTTCCGCCACCCGGGCATGCTCGTCAACCGGGCGGGAAGCGTCCTCCCAGATGCGCACAGAGTCCGGCCCGCTTATCCGCTGCCTGGCCTGGACGGCGGCTGCCTGCATCGCCGCGGCGGTCGTCGTGTTCGTCGCCGTCTCGGCGGCTGGCCCAAGCGCGGCGGTGGTCAGCATGCCCCGGCCCGCACCGGGGCCGCCCTGGTGGGTTTCCCTGCACCCGCGGGCCATCCAGCTGACGTTCTTGTTGTGGGGGGCCACCGCCGTCGGCATCGCCGGCGTGGTGGCAGGACTAGTCGCCGTCGCGCGAGGCGCCCGGCCGCCGGTGCGGGCCATCCTCATCTTCTCGTTCCTGTCCGCGGCCGTCCTTAGCGTGCTGCCTGCCGCGGGGTCCACCGACATCCTGGACTACGCCGCGAACGGCCGGATGGTGGTGACCGGCCACAGTCCCTACGCCGATACGCCGCTGCGGCTCAAACAGGCCGGCGACCCGGTGGGCCGGTGGATTCCGCTGGACTGGGAGACGGACGTGTCGGTGTACGGCCCCGCCGCGACGGCGGCGGAATGGGGGGCCGCCGAACTGGGCGGCACGTCCATGGCCCGGATCACCTTCTGGCTCAAGCTTTGGTGCGCCATCGCGTTCGGTGCCGTGGCGGTCATGCTGGACCGGGTGCTGCGGTCCGACCCCGCGCGGCGGCTGCGCGGGCACCTGCTGTGGACCGTCAACCCGCTGGTGTTGTGGGAGATCGTCGCCAGCGGACACGTGGACGGCCTGAGCGCGGCGTTCGGCCTGCTCGGGATCCTCGCCCTGCGCGGCGGACCGCGCAGGGCGGGCGGGGCGGGCGGGGCGGGCGAAGAAAGACCGTCGCTGCGTCAGTTCGCGCTCGCCGGGACGGCTGTCGGGGCGGCGGCGGCGATCAAGGTTCCCTACGCGCTGTACGGCGCGGGACTGGCCTGGGCGGGACGCAGATCGGCTTCCGCGCTGGCCGCCGCCGCCGCGGGCTTCGTCGCCGTCTTCGCGCCCGGATACGTGATCGCGGGCCGCCCCGCCTTCGCCGCGCTGCTCAACCGCGGACCGACCGCGACCTGGGACACCATGTACCAGATCTTCTACCACCGGCTCAGTTACACCGATGTCGGCGCCGTCACGCTGCCGCACCTGGCGGAGATCGGCGCCGTGGCGTGTGCCGCTGTCGCCGTCCTCGCGCTGCTCCGGTTCCCGGACCGGACTCCTGGTTTCCCGGCGCTGAGCCCCGCGCTAGCGGTCAGCGTTGCCTGGCTGCTCGTCTCGCCCTACCAGTGCCCTTGGTACGACGTCATGGCCATCAGCCTGCTGGCGGTCTATCCGGCATCCCGCCTGGACTGGCTCCTCATCCTCCGCCTTGCCCTGACCGCTCCGACCTATATGCCCGGTATACCCACCTTGGACCCCGCCTGGTTCGCCCCCGTCCTCGAGGTGGAGGGGACCGTCGTCTCCGCCGCTGCCAGGCTTGTCGCGGCGCTGGCGTTCGTCTGGCTGTGTGTGTTCGGATTCTGGGGCTGGCGCGTGCAGGAAGCCGAAACCGTCATCAGCACGGTGACCCCATGAGAAACGGCCCGGGCTGTCGCTGGGACGGCCTGGGCCGCGGGGGTCCAACGTTAGCGCTGCTTGTTGCCCCTGATGCGGTAAACAATGCTGCCCGAACCGACAAGCAGTGCCGCGCCACCAATCCCGAAGAGCACGGCATCCTGAAGCCCAGCCGTGCCTCCACCACCGGTGGCCGGCGGCGCGGTGGGAACGGTCGTCACCGGGACCGTGGGAGCAACGGTGGGCGCCGTGGGAGCAACAGTGGGCGTCGTGGGAGCAACAGTGGGCGTCGCCGCCGTGCGCGCCACCGTGCTCGCCGAGGCCGCGCTCGCCGAGGCCGCGCCGGCGCTCAGAACCCCCCAAGTCGCGAAGCCGACAGCCGTCATGCCGAGGCCGAGCCCCACCCCCGAGATCGTCCTGCTTGCCTTCTTCATGAGAAGTCTCCTTTAGTGCTTCGCTTGTACCCAGGGCGGCTGCCCGACCCAGTGGGCGTAAAACGACGTCAAGACCAAAAGCCGGCAAAGTTAGCGCTCGCCCGCATGTTCACCCGCACCCACGGAACATCACCGGAGTCGGGCGCCAAGGCGATGGAGGTGACATGACCAAGAAAGGGCGGGCGGAGCGCACGGCCGCGACCGCCCAGCAGGATGGACGGCCCAGCGCGTGGCGTCAGATCGCCGGGCTCGTCGGCGCGGCATTCATCATCGGCGGCGGATCAGTGCTGGGCGTGGCAGCCAGCGCCCAGCAGCACGCACCGCAGCCGACCCCATCGGCGTCCGGCACGATCGGCCCCGCTGGCACCGGTCAGCCGTCGGCCGGATCCGGGAAGCTGACGCTGCCACGCTCGCAACCGGTTTCGATCAATATCCCGGCCATCGGCGTGCAGTCGAATCTGCTGCGGCTAGGGCTCAACCCCGACGGCACGATTCAGGTGCCGCCGCTCTACGCCCGGCCCAGCCAGGCAGGCTGGTACAAATACTCCCCCACGCCCGGACAAACCGGATCATCGGTCATAGCAGGCCACATAGACACATATCAGGGTCCTTCGGTCTTCTTTCGCCTGGGCGCACTCCGTCCCGGCAACCAGGTCGACGTCACGCTGGCGGACAGGACCATGGCCATCTTCCGGGTGACCGGCGTGCGCTCGTATCCCAAGACCAACTGGCCCTGGCAAGTCGTGTTCGGCTCGGTCGATTACCCGGCCCTGCACCTGATCACCTGCGGCGGAACCTTCGACTACAGCACCCGGCAGTACCTGAGCAACACGGTGGTGTTCGCGTCGCTGGTCTCGTCAAGGCCCGCTAATCTCGGGAACGGCTGATCAGCCGCCACAGACCGGAAAGCCGGAAAGATAGTGTGCGACGGCGCCGCAGCTCAGCCTCCGCAGACGGGGGCACTGCGGGGCGAGCAACTCCACTCGCGGACGGGGGCACCGCGTGGCGCAGCGCCGCCGCACAGCGTCACAATACAAGCTCCCGTGAACGCTAACAAGTCGTGACTTTGGCGCACTTGAACCCCGGCCGCATAGATCGCGTATGGGCACGGCCTAAGCTGAGACGGCGGGGGACACGCGACACGAGGATGACGAGGATGGCTGAGTTTTCATTCACCGAGCTGCTTCCGCTCGCCCACGACGACACCCCGTACCGGAAGATCTCCGACGGCGGGGTCGGGCACCACCTGGCGTTCGGGAGAAACTTCCTGGAAGTTGACCCGCAGGCGCTCACGCTGCTCACGACGACAGCGATGCACGATATCGCCCACCTACTGCGGCCCGCTCACCTCCGCCAGCTACGGTCCATCCTCGACGACCCCGAAGCCAGCCCGAACGACCGGTACGTGGCCCGCGACCTGCTGCAGAACGCCTGCATCGCGGCCGGAGGCGTGCTGCCGATGTGCCAGGACACCGGCACCGCGATCGTGATGGGCAAGCGCGGCCAGCACGTGCTCACCGACGGGCGTGATGAAGAGCACATCGCCCGCGGCATCTTTGACGCCTACACCACACTCAACCTGCGCTACTCGCAGATGGCGCCGCTGAGCATGTGGGAGGAGAAGAACACCGGGAGCAACCTGCCCGCGCAGATCGAGCTCTACGCGACCGATGGGGACTCCTACAAGTTCCTCTTCATGGCCAAGGGCGGCGGCTCGGCGAACAAGTCGTACCTGTTCCAGGAGACCAAGGCGGTGCTGAACCCATCCCGGATGGCCTCGTTCCTCGAGGAGAAGATCCGCGCGATCGGGACGTCCGCGTGCCCGCCGTACCATCTCGCCATCGTCGTCGGCGGCACGAGCGCCGAGTTCGCGCTCAAGACGGCGAAGTACGCGTCGGCTCGCTATCTCGACACACTGCCTACTTCAGGTTCCCCGAACGGACACGGCTTTCGCGACCTAGAGCTCGAGGCTCAGGTGCTCGGGATAACCCGCAAGATCGGGATCGGCGCCCAGTTCGGCGGCAAGTACTTCTGTCACGATGTCCGCGTGGTCCGGCTGCCCCGGCATGGAGCATCGTGCCCGGTGGCGATCGCGGTGTCGTGTTCGGCGGACCGGCAGGCACTGGGAAAGATCACCGCCGACGGGGTGTTTCTCGAGGAGCTCGAGACCGATCCGGCGCAGTACCTGCCGGATCCCGCGTTCGATGCCGCCTCCGGACAAGCTTCCGAACAAGTCGTAAACATCGACCTAAATCGTCCGATGTCGGAAATTCAGGCTGAATTGACGAAGTACCCCGTCAAGACGCGGCTGTCGCTGACCGGATCGATGGTGGTGGCCCGCGACATCGCGCACGCGAAGATCGCGGAGCGGCTGGACGCGGGCGAGCCCATGCCTTCGTATCTGCGGGACCATCCGGTGTACTACGCCGGGCCGGCCAAGACGCCCTCCGGATACGCCTCGGGATCGTTCGGGCCGACGACGGCCGGGCGGATGGACTCGTACGTGGACCGGTTCCAGGCGGCCGGCGGGTCGCTGGTCATGCTGGCGAAGGGCAACCGCTCGCACGCGGTCACCGAGGCGTGCAAGAAGTTCGGCGGCTTCTACCTCGGGTCGATCGGCGGCGCGGCGGCACGGCTCGCGCAGGACTGCATCACGCACGTGGAGGTGCTTGAATACCCGGAGCTCGGCATGGAAGCGGTGTGGAAAATCGAGGTCCGTGACTTTCCCGCGTTCATCATCGTGGACGACAAGGGAAACGACTTCTTCGCCGAGACTTCTGGACCCCTGCTGTCTATCGGCAGCCACCCCTGATCACTGGTATGTTCCGGCTATGCCGTCAATCACGGGGCGGGTGATCGCTGGGCGGTACAGCCTGGCGGAGCCCATCGGTCGCGGCGCCATGGGAGTGGTGTGGCGTGCCCGGGACCTGTTGCTGGACCGCGACGTGGCGGTCAAGGAAGTCACGCTGACCGCGGCTCTCAGCGACGGTGATCGGGCGAACGCCTACCAGCGGACGCTGCGCGAGGCGCGGACCGCCGCGCGGCTGTCCCACCGGGGCGTGGTCACCATATACGACGTGGCCGAAGAAGACGGCCGGCCCTGGATCGTCATGGAACTCGTGCCATCGCGGTCCCTGGACAACGTGCTCTTTTCCGATGGGCCGCTGACGCCGCTGCGGGCGGCGCGGATCGGGCGGCAGCTGCTCGCCGCGCTCGCCGCCGCGCACGCGGCGGGCGTACTGCACCGGGACGTGAAGCCGAGCAACGTGCTGATCGCGTCGGAGGGGCAGTCCGGCGCGGGTTCGGACCCGTGGGAAGAGCGGGCGGTGCTGACCGACTTCGGCATCGCGCAGTTCGAGGGTGACCCGCGACTGACGCAGACCGGCATGGTGATGGGATCCCCGGGCTTCACCGCCCCGGAGCGGATCCGCGGCGGCATGGCCACGCCCGCCTCGGACCTATGGTCGCTCGGCGCGACGATCTACGCGGCGGTCGCGGGGCGCGGACCGTACGAGCAGCGCGGCGGCCCGATCACCACGATGACCGCGATCATCAACGAAGACGCTCCGGTGGCGCCGTCGGCGGGGGCGCTCGGCCCGGTTATCGCGGCGCTGCTGCGGCGGGAGCCGACCGCCCGGCCGACCGCGGCGGCGGCGGCGAAGATGTTCGCAGACGTGATGCCGCTGCTGCCGGACCGGAGCACCGGATATGTCAGAACCGTTCCCTCGCCCTCGGCGCCCGCGGAGGCGCCCGGGGCCGGAGTCGCGCCCGGTGCCGGAGTCGCGGAGACCGATGCTGACGCCGCGGTGCCCGATGCCGCGGCGCCCGATGAGGCCTTGGTGGCCGCTGAAGCCGTAGTAGCCGATGAGGCCGCGGAGGCCATGGAGGCCATGGAGGCCTCGGTGCTCGCAGAGGCCACTGAGGCTGGGGTGGCCGGTGAGGCCTCGGTGCCCGTCGGTGCCACAGTGCCCGTCGCGGACAACGTGGTGCTCGCCGCGGACAACGCGGCGCCCGTCGCGGACAACGCGGTGCTCGCCGCGGACAACGCGGCGCCCGTCGCGGAGGCTGCTCCGCTGGCCATGTCCCCGTCGTTCTCGCCCTCGTGGCAGGCGCCGCCGGGTGACCCGCCCACCACGCCGCAGCCGAACTTCCTGTACGAGGGGCCGTATCCTCCCGCACCGGACGCATATCCCCCCGCGCCGGGCGCGCCGGGCGGCGGGGGTCAGCCTCCGGTCGCGCCCCGTCCGCGCCGCGGTCGCCGTCTGGCCATCGCGGCGGTGGCCATCGTGGTGGCCGCCGCGGTCGGCGGCGGCTCGGCGGTGCTGCTGCGCCACGATGACCACGCCACGCCGACGTCGACCGGCAGCCTGCCGCAGTCGGTGCAGGCCATCGATACCGCGAGTTCCGCCCTTCCGGCCGGCTGGAGCACCAAGATAGTGCCGCCGTCCGCCACCGGAACGACCGCGGGTTTCACGATCGGCGTGCCGCCAGGCTGGGAAGCGGTGCGCCAGGGGCTAGAAACGTACTTCTACGCGCCGGATGGCGTGCGGTACCTCGAAATCGACCTCACCCCGCACACCTATCAGAACATGACCAAAGAGGCGTACTACATCGAGAGGCAAGTCATCGACCTGGGGAAACTCCCCGGCTACAAGCGGCTGAGCATCGAGGCGGTGCCGATCCGCGGGTCGGCCGGGGCCCTCTGGGACTTCACCTGGGACAACTTGCGCCTCGGCACGATGCGCGTGGATGACCTGCTCTTCATCGAGCAGACGAAGGATGGCCCTCAGTCCTACGCGATCTACTACACCGGGCGGGTCAGCACCTGGAGCAGCGCGCTTAAGACCTTCGACCAGATGCTGCGCACCTTCAAACTGGTACCCGCCTGATCCCCGGCTAAGGTGCCCGATATGCCGGGTTTGTGCCTCCGAGTAGGCGATTTGATTGCAGTTTGCGTTGCTATAGCGACAGAAACTGCAATCGAATGTGTGGCCTGACGATGCCCGACAGGTAAGAGCCCGGGCCGCGATGGGGGGGATATCGCGGCCCGGGCAGCCTGTGAGCACTAGAGCCCGGCCAGGCCTGACCTACCTCGGTCATGGCCATGGTGGCTTCCTGGCCTCGCGCCGTGCTTTAGGTGATGTTACCCACGAGTTAATTAGACCAACCATCGGCCTGCTCGTGAGACCAGGTTACGCATGTCACTGACCAGCAAGTCAATCGTCTGCCACAGTCTACTTGTGAGTAAAGTCACATATCCGGTTATTTAGATTCTTGTCCTAACAACGCCGCATTGGCCATCAACGTCGCGCACCAAACCCAACACAATCAACAGTTTCCGAACAGACGTTGACTCACTGGTGTTTCGCGGTTCCGGGTGAGGGGTGACGGGCGCGGGTCCCGGGCGCGGTCGGCTGTTCCATGACGTCACCTCTTCCCGGATACCCCCGCAGGTATGAGGAAGGGAGGACGGGGGCCGTGCAACCTATCTCTTGTAGTCCGCCGCGCACCCACAGCGAACCTCGCATTAGGCGGGAAACTACCCATCGGGTTGGATTATGCCATGAAAAGCAAGGCATTGCTGGGCTCTTTGTGACGTTATGATCACTCACGGTACGATGAAAGCCACTAAGCTCATCGGTTCAATTACCGCTAAGAACGTAAGCAGAATTTAGTAGTAATTGCCAGCGAACCCGAGTTAGTTAATACCAACCATCGGCTTCCTCGTGATCCCAGGCTTCGCAAGGCGTTCCGTATACATCTGAGATGTACCCCAGGCCCCACTTGATCTGGGTCGTCGGGTCGGTGAGGTAGTCGGAGCCGGCGCTCGCCATCTTGCTGGCCGGCAGCGCCTGCGGGATTCCGTACGCGCCGCTGGCGTTCTCCGCGTCATAGATCCAGCCGCTTTCCTGGTTCCACAGGTCAAGCAGGCAGCCCCACTGCGAGGACTGGCTGAACCCGAACGAGGGGAGCATGTTGTAGCCAATCGACTGGGCGGTGCCCGGGTCCGGCGGCGGCGCGGAGACCGAGTCATCGCCGCCCGTGGCGGTCGAAGAGGAAGAGTTCGACTCCGCGGCCGCGGACTCCGACGCCATCACCTGGGAAGGCGACACCATCTTCGGCTTAGCGGCCACACTCAGCGTCTTGGCGGCCGAGTTCATGACGATGAGCTGCTGGCGTTCCGCCTCGAGCAGGACGATCGACTTCGAATTAGGGAGCGCGTCGAGCGCCTGGGTCAGGCTGCTCGCGCCGCTGGTGCTCTTCTGGCTGTGCATGTAGGCGAACCCGCCGACCGCCACGACCATCACCACGGCGACCACGGCCGCGGGAAAGACGATTCCAGTGCGGCGGAATAGGCCGCGCTTGTGCCGGGAACTCCGCGAGCCCGGCATCGAACCCCCTGGCGCTGCCGCCGGCTTCCGCGACTTGGGCGTGGGCGCCGCCGGCTTCCGTGACTTACGCATGGCCGTCATCCGTGGCCGTCATCGGTTTAGTTGTCTCCCGCATCGCTGTCCGGTGTCGTGACAACGCAGTCCCTTCGGTCCGCCCCGCGTCCCATCTATCACTGCCGTTCAACGATGCCAGAAAGGAAGTTCACCTGCTCGCAACTTCGGCAAGAAAGCGTCGAAAGGTCTCCTTACCATTCTGTGACACGAATCACGGCCTTATAACACTGTCCGTGACAACTACATAACACCGTCCGTGACAACCAGTGCCAAACTGCGCGATGATCACCCCTATGAATGATCTCGCGAATCCTTTCGCGCGCGCCGAAGCGAGCGCCGACACGCTGAGGAAACTGGCCGGCGCGCCCGGTTTCGATGTCGCCGTCGTGCTCGGATCCGGCTGGAAGGCCGCGGCGGACGCGATCGGGGATTATGAGCGCGAGGTCCCGCTCGCCGACCTCGGAGGGTTCCCGGCGCCGACCGTGGCGGGGCACACACCCGCCGTTCGGTATCTCATCAAAGGTGACCTGCGCGTGCTGCTGTTCCTCGGCCGGGTCCATCTCTACGAGGGACACGATCCCGCCACCGTGGTCCACGGGGTGCGCACCGCGGTCGCGGTCGGCTGCCGCGCGGTCGTGCTGACGAACGCGTCCGGCGGCATCCGAGCCGACTACGCGGTCGGGCAGCCCGTCCTGATCAGCGACCACCTCAACCTCACCGGCCGCTCACCGCTGGCCGGGCCGCCACCATCGCCGGGGTATCCGGAAAGGTTCACTGACCTCACCGATCTGTACTCCGCCCGGCTACGGGCGCTGGCCAGGGAAGCGGACCCGACGCTGGCCGAGGGCGTCTACGCCGCGCTGCCCGGCCCGCACTACGAGACGCCCGCGGAGATCAGGATGCTGCGCACCTGCGGCGCGGACATGGTGGGCATGTCCACCGCGCTCGAGGCCATCGCCGCGCGCCATCTCGGTGCCGAGGTGCTGGCGATCTCGCTGGTCACCAACCCGGCGGCCGGGCTAGCCGCGGAACCCCTCGACCACGGCGAGGTGCTCGCCGCCGCGCAAGCCTCCGCCGCCCGCGTCGGACAGCTGCTCGGGTCGGTGCTGCCCCGACTGTAGATCGTATACAGCACTTTGCGTGAGTACCCGAACTATCGGCGATACCTAAGTTTCATAGCGGACATGTGGGTACTTCAGACCTGACACGGTCAACCAGGCAAGGTGCAGCATGACTTATCCCGCATCGCCGAACAACACAAACGAGCCCCGTCATGTCCGCCCCGACGCCGTGCTGCTGTGGGCGGGAGGCATCGCGACCGCGGTCGTCGCCGCGCTCATCGCGCTGGTAGGCATCCTGGTCTGCCGGTGGACGCTGGGCATCCCCATCCTGGCGCCGAGCCGCGACGGGGCGTGGGGCAGCGCGCACACCTCCGAGTACGTGCTCGCCGTCGCGCTCATCGCGCTGGCCGCGACCGGAATCATGTACCTGCTCATGCTGGGCACCCCGTCGCCCGGCATGTTCTTCGGCTGGATCATCGGGCTGGCCACCGTGGTCGCCGTCGTGTACCCGTTCAGCACGAGCGCGCCACTGGACCAGAAGGTGGCGACCGCCGCCGTGGACCTGGTGATCGGCATCGCGATCGGCTCGCTGCTCAGCGCCGTCGCCGCCCACTCGATCCGCGACATCCCGCCGCGCGACCGGCGAGACGGCCGCGACGGCCGACCGTACGGCGCCCCGCCCTACGACGCTCCGGCCTACGATCCCGACGCTACGAAGCCCGTCTACCCGCCGTCCCGAACCCCGGGAGAAAGGGGAGAATGGCGCTGACCGCCGCAGCAGCTTGACGCCCTTCCTTGTCCCGAACGAGCGGCGGCACCTCGGAACGGCCCCCCTTCCTCGGGCGGGATTATAGACGTGTGGAATTGCGTCACCTGGAGTACTTCGTCGCGGTCGCCGAGGAGCTGTCGTTCACCCGGGCGTCACGGCGGCTGCACGTGGTGCAGTCCGGGGTGTCCAGCGCCATCCAGGGACTGGAGCGGGAACTCGGCGCCGCGCTGTTCGACCGGGACCGGCACCGGGTCATCCTGACCGAGGCGGGGCGCGCGCTGCTGCCCGAGGCCCGGGCGACCCTCGCCGCCGCCCAGGCCGCCGCCGAGGCCGTGGCCGAGGCCGCGGCGGGGCTGCGCGGCACGCTGACCATCGGCAGCATGCTGTCCACCGGGCAGGTCGACATGCCCGCGCTGCTCGGGTGGTTCCACCAGCAGCATCCCGACGTGCTTGTGCGGCTGCGCGTGTTCCCTGGCGGGTCGGCGGAACTGGCACGTGAGGTGGTCAGCGGTTCCCTGGACCTTGCGCTGCTGTCCATCTCGGGCGAGGCGCCCGCGGGGCTGACAGTCCGCCCGCTGGCCAGCGAGCCGCTGACGCTGATCTGCGACCCGCGGCACCCGCTGGCCGGATCGGGCGACGTCACGCTGAACTCGCTGGCCAGCGAGTACTTCATCGACTTCCCCGTTGGCTGGGGGATGCGCGCGGTCGTGGACCGCGCCTTCGCGGCGGCGGGCATCGACCGTCAGGTGTCGTTCGAGGTCGGCGACTACGCGACCACCGCGGGGCTGGTGCGGCACGGCCTTGGCGTTGCTTTCATCCCGGCTTCCGTCGCCGCGGAGCTGGACGGCGTGGCCCGGCTGTCGTTGTCCCCCGCGCCGCTGATCTGGCGGATCCTGGTGGCGACGCCCTCGGGCAGACGGCTGTCCGCCGCCACGCGCGCATTCGTCGGCGAGCTGGTGGCGCGCACCCGGTTATCGCTTCTGGCGATAACTGGGTGCGTGAACCGTCATCACCGTTGCGAAATGCCGCGGACGCGGGACCTGAGATGCCCGATATGCCGGGTTTGTGCGCCAGACCTGCGATTTGTTCCGGGTTAGCGTTGCTATAACAACGGAAACCAGGAACAAATCGGGGAACCACCGGAGCGGCTGTCCGGTATGTCCGGTATGCGCCTACGGGCAGGCGATTTGATTGCGGTTTGTGTCGCTATAGCGACACAAACCGCAATCAAAGCCGAGCGTGCGGTGGCTTCACGGGAGTTGCGTGAGGGTGAAGTGGCCGGTGCGAAGGGCCGGCAGGTGGCGTAGCAGCCAGGCGTGGCGGACGGCGGCGGGCAGCGCCGCGAAGCGGAGCGCCGCACGGTAGATCGCCGATCCCGGCGGAAGCGCGAGCGCCCCGTTGCCGGGCCCGGTCCCCGCGGTGGCCTCCGCCGGCGTGAGCAGCGGAACGCCCGCGGCCTTCAGCAGCCCGGCCGCCACCGCCATCTGGGCGGGGGTTTTCAGCTGCCCGCCGGATCCGACGACGCTGGCCATGATCGCCGGGGCGGCCTGCCCCAGCGCCGAGCTCACCTGGGACGGGTTGCCGGCGCTGCCGGCGTCGATGCCGAGCGGCAGCCCGATCGCCGGCGGGTTGCCGCTGCTCACCGCGTCGATCCGCGGCGTCTGGAAGCCGGCGCTGTTGAGATAGAACGTGGTGGCCTGCTGAGTCACCCGGACCGGCGCACCGGGCAGGCCGGCGACCGCGGCGAGCGCCGGGGCGAGCGCGGCCGTCAGCGGCGGCAGATAGGCACGGAACGCCGGGTGGACACACACCGGAATCGCCCCCTGACTGCAGGCCGGGGTGTACGCGAGCGGCTGGTCGCTTGCCGCGTCGTGCACGGCCGGGATGACCACCATGTCGTGGGAGTCAAGCCGCGCGGTGCCGACCAGCCCGATCGCGGTCCCGGTCGCCGCCAGCCCGGCCACGGTGACGACGGCGGCCAACCAGCGCAACCGCCGGCCGTCGCGGTCGCGGGGTAGGCCAAGCGCGCCGAGCGCCACGGCGGTCAGCCCGGCCAAGAACATGAGCTGGACGATCGCGAGGTCGGGCAGGTAAGGGTAGAAGACACCGATATCGGCGAAGAGGTTTACCCCGAGCGAGCCGTTGGCCGGCGATAGCAGCGAGTACGGCGACGCACCCAACGGGTGGAGCGTCGCGAAGAACAGGGCGAACACCACGATCGCCACGGTCGGAGCGGTGAACCGGCTGGGCAGCAGGGCGCCCGCGGCGAAGCCGACGGCGCACGCCGCCGCCACCGTCCCGACGCCGACGGCGACCGGCCACCACAGCGGGCCGCCCCAGGACGCCTGCCGCGCGGTGGCGATATAGACCGCGGCCACGCATACCAGGTAGACGGCGATCGCCAGCGCGGTAGTGGCGGTCCAGGAGGCGAGCCGGGCCGTCCACCGCGGCCAGGCGACCGTTGCCATCAGTTCGGTGACCCGGCGCCGACGGTCCCGCGTCCCGATCCAGGCGGCCGCGGCGGCCGTCAGCGGCGCGAAATCCAGCACGCCGTACAACTCCACGGTCATGGACCGCAGCGCCCAGAACGGCGGAAGGGTCACGGCGGTGCGGTAACCGTCGAACCAGAACAGCACGATGACCGGCGGCAGCATCAGCAACATCGCGTTGCGACGCGCCTCAAGGCGCATCAGCCGTCCGGTGAGCGCCAGCGACGCCGCCCGGATCATGGCGAGGGCGCCCGGCCGGCGGGCAGGGAAGGCGGTCGCGGTGGTCATCGTGCTCCTCTAGGCGTTGTCGTCGGTGAGGCGGGTGCGGGCGCCGCGGAGGGCGAAGGCGAGCAGGCCGACCGCGAACACCACGCACGCGGCGATCCAGGCGCCGCGGTCGGTCGGCGGGCGGACCGGCCAGGTCCACGGGGCGCGCCAGGCCTCAAGCAGCGCGTACTGGCAGAACGCCATGTAGCCCATGGGCAGGGTCCACGCCAGCAGGCCGCCGGTCACCAGCGAGCAGAGCAGGCCAATGCCGGTGATGCCGATGACGTTCCGGGCCATCTGAAGGATGCCGCCGTTCAGGCTCGCGCCGGTCACGCCGAGCTGAAGCGCCGCGATCGCCAGGCCGGTGAGCGCCAGCGCGGCGCCAAGCCGCAGCCAGGGCAGCCACCGGCCGGTGGCGCGCTCGGCCTCGCCGAACGGGCCGTGCGTCGTCACCCCGATCGCCGCCGCGGCGCCGGCCTCGATGATCATCGGGATCTGCTGCGAGTACGGGCCGGCGTTGAACGACCAGTGCCAGTGCAGCGCGGCGCGCAGCGCCGCGGCGCAGACCGCCAGCGCCAGCACCCCCGCCGGAACCCGGCGGCTGCGCAGGTGCAGCCACGCCAGGCGCACGCCAGACGGACCGCGCGACCCGGTCCGGGCGGGAACAGCCGGGGGGGTCCGGACTTCGGCCGCGGTCATGGGAGCTCCGCCAGGGTGACGTGGCCGGCCCGCAGGGCAGCCAGGTGAGAAAGAAGCCAGGCGTGCCGGGCCGACGAAGGCAGTGCGGCGAACCGGGACGCGGCCGCGGTGACCCGCGGAGTGGAGAAGCCGCCGAAGTTCGCGAACGACGGTGACGTGCCGATCGCTGTCAGCAGGGCGTTCGACACTGCCTGCTGTGCCGGGTCAAGGTTGCCCGTCTGCGCATACGATGGGCCGCCGAGGAACGTGTCGAAGAACTGGCCCTGCAGGGCGGCGCGCGATTGCACGCTGTCCATGCCCGCCGGGCTCACCCAGTCGAGGTACGCGGTGAACTGATACACCGGCGGCGCTCCGCTCAGGCCGGGACCCGAGTAGTAGGGCGGTCCGAGCGGCGTCGCCACCTGCGAGGCGCGCACCGGCGCGCCCGGCAGGCCCGCGATCTCGGCGCCCGCCGGGCCGAGTGCCACCGCCACCCCGCCGAGGTACTCACCGAACGCGGGGTGCATGCACACCCGGAAGCCGGAAACGGACGTGCAGTCCGGCGTATACGGCACCGGCCGGTCATTGGCGGCGTCATGCAGCGCCGGGATCTCCCAGCCGATCTGGGTCTGCTTAGCGGTGCCGGCCAGGTAGTACGCGGTACAGGACGTGGCCACGCCCGCCACGAGGACGACCGCCGACGTCACGCGCAGCCACCATCCCATGCCAGCCGCCGCACTGCCGGCCGAGCCGGCCGCCGACGACCCGACAGGCAAGCGCAGCACCGGCGCCAGGGCCAGCAGGCCGATCGCCGCCACCGCTATCCCGCCCATGAACATGACCTGCGCGATCGAGACGTCGGGCAGCACGTGGTGGAAGACGCCCCAGTCGTATGGCTGCAGCGAAACATTCAGCGTCAGCAATACGTGCGTGTTCCTCGTGGGAGCCTGGAGGTTGTGGCTCCCGATGATGGGCAGGAGGCCGGCGCAGATCGCCACCAGGGGGGCGGTGAACCGGCCCGGGAACAACGCGCCCGCGACGAACCCGAGCACGCTGAGCATGGTGACCGCGGTCACGCCGACGAAGACCGGCCACAGCGGCGCCCCGCCCCACGTCACCGCGCGAGCGGTCTCGATGTACAGCGCGGCGACCGCGGCGAGGAAGGCCGCCAGCACCCACAGCAGCGTCGCACCCAGCGCGGCCAGCTGCCGCGTCAGGGCATGACGGACGGTTGTGGCGAGCAGGTCCCCGGTCCGGCGCCGGCCCTCGCGGGATCCCGTCCAGGCCGCCAGGCCGCCGGCGAACGCCGCGAAGTCGAAGACCATCTTGCTGGTGACAAGTGAGGCGCGCACGGTCCAGATCGGCGGGGACCCGCTGGCCGTCCGGTACGTGTCGTAGCAGAACAGCGCGGCCAGGATCGGCAGCGCCCATGGCATCGCGTTGCGCTTTATCTCGATCCAGAGCAGCCGCAAGGCTGCCCCGGGCGAGAAGGAGCGGACGCGCGCCGGACGGGACGGGAAAACGTTCGTGGTCACGGGATCTCCGCCAGGGTGACGCGGCCGGCCCGCAGCGCGGCCAGGTGAGTGAGAAGCCAGGCGTGCCGAGCCGACTCCGGCAGCGAAGCGAACCGTGAGGCGGCGGCCGAGATGTCAGGCGGCGTCTGGCTGGGCGGCGGCGGCCCGTTCGGGAGCGCCTCGAGGAGGGGAGGCGGCGGCTGCGTGCCAACCGCGAGCATCAGGCCGTTCATGACCGCCTGCTGTGCCGGGTCGAGCGACGCTGGCCCGCCCTGCAAGGCCGCGGTCACTGTCCGCGCCGGCCCGGCGACGAAACTGTCAAGCAGCCCCTGCTGGAAGCCCGCGCGCCAGCCCGCCAGGCTGCCGCTTCCCCCGAACGCGGGACCGCTTCCCGAGAACGCCCCGTACACAGGACCGCTTCCACCGAACGCGCCTACCAGGTCGCCCACTTGTTCCGCGTTGTACTCGAACACGGGCGGACTCCCGGCGATCGTGCTCCCGCCGAAAGTCGCATCGAAAGCGGCGTCGGATCCACTCGACGGCGTGGTGAAGACCGGTGCGCTCGCCACCTGCGTCGCGCCGACCGGCGCACCTGGCAGGCCCGCGATCTCGGTGCCGACCGGGACGAGCGCCGTCGCGACCTGGCTCAGTTCGCCGCTGAACGCCGGGTGCACGCACACCCGGAACCCGGACGCGGACGTGCAGTCCGGCGTATACGGCACCGGCTTGCCGCTGGATGCGGAATGCAGCGCCGGGATCTCCCAGCCGATGGTGGTCAGCTTCGCCGTCCCGGTCAGGACGAACGCCGTGCACGAAGCCGCCACGCCGCACGCCGCGAGGAAGCCCGCCACCACGCGAGTCGGCCGTCCGCCGCCAATCCGCACCCCGAGCACGCCGAACAGCGCGACGGTGATTCCGCCCATGAACATGACCTGCACGATCGACACGTCCGGCAGGACGTGGTAAAAGACGCCCGCGTCAACGGCCGGCGGGGTGGCGGCCGGGGAGAGAAGCCCGTGCGTCTCGTACGGGCCAACAAGACCGGTTAGGTTGTACGCGGCGCGAAACCCCACCAGGTCCGGGACGAGCACGACCATCGCCACCAGCGGCGCGGTGAACCTCCCGGGGAACAGGGTCCCGGCGGTGAATCCTATGACGGACACCGTCACCACGCCGACCAGGCCAACGATCGCGGGCCACAGCGGCGGCCCGCCCCACGTCGCCTGGAACGCGGTCTGGACGTACAGCACCGCGACTCCGGCCAGGAACGCCAGCAGCAGCCAGCACAGTGTTCCCGCAAACGTGACCCCTTGCCGCGCCCATGCGGCCCACGCGGTCGTCCCCAGCAGGTCGGTCGCCTTCCTGCGGTGCTCGCGCGACCCCACCCATGCGCACACTCCGGCCGCGAACACGCTGAAGTCGAACAGCATGTCGTGACTGATCACGGAGGCACGCACCGTCCAGAGCGGCGGAAGCCCGTCGGCTATCCGGAACGTGTCGAAGTAGTACGCCGCCGCCAGCAAAGGCAGCACCCACGGCATCGCGTTGCGCTTGATCTCGATCCAGAGCAGCCGCAAGGCAGCCACTGGCGCGATAAAACGGGCACGCGCCGGGCGGGACGGGAGCACATTCGTGGTCACGGGATCCCCGCCAGGGTGACGAGGCCTGCCCTCAGGGCGGCCAGGTGGGTAATAAGCCAGGCGTGCCTGGCGGCGGGCGGCAGCGCGGCGAACCGGTCCGCTGCCATGGCGACCTGTGCGTTAATCGGCGAGTTGTACGCAAACGGCGAGTTAGACGTCGGCCGCGAGCCGACCGCTCGCATCAGTGCGATCACCACGGCCTGCTGCGCCGGAGCGTAGCTTGGAGTGTCGCTCACCCCGGCGTTCCTGGCCGCGCTGGGAGCGACAAATGCGTCCAGGAGGTCCTGCTGCAAGATCTCACGGAAGTTGGTTTCCTGGAACCCGGACAAGTCGAGCATGGTGTTCATGCTGAACTGGTACACAGGCCGGTTTCCTGTGATCACTCCGTTCCCGCCGGTGCTCGCCAGCGCGACCGAATCCACCTCCTCGCCGCGGGCGGGCGCGCCCGGCAGCCCCGCGATTTCGGCGGCCACCGGGGCAAGGTCCGCGGCGGTGTCGTCCAGGTAGTAGCTGAACGCGGGGTGCATGCACACCCGGAGCCCCGTTCCGGCGCAGACCGGGGTGTACGGGATCGGCCGGTCGCTGGCCGCGTCGTGCAGCGCCGGGATGTCCCAGCCGGACACGCCATGCGTCGCGGTCGCGGCCAGCCCGACAGCGGTACCGGCCAGCGCGACGGCCGCCGCCACCACGGCGATCGCCGTGGTGCGTGCCTGGCGCGCCCCCCTGGCCTTAAACAGCGCGAGCACGCCGAGTGCCGCGATCGCGATCCCGGCCATGAACATGACCTGCACAATCGCCAGGTCAGGTGCGTCCGGGTAGAAGACGCCGCTGTCGGTCGGCGGAACGGCGGTGCTCGGGGACAGCAGCGCGAGCGCGAGCGGACCCGACTGGCTGACCGACTCCTGAAAGGTGACCAACTCTACGAAGGAGACGCCGACCGTGACCAGCGTAGTGGTGAACCGGCCGGGGAACAGCGCGCCCGCGGTGAACCCGACGGCGCAGACGGCGGTCAGCGTGACCACGCTGACCGCGACTGGCCACAGCGGCGGACCGCCCCAGGTCACCACCCGCGCTGTCTGGATGTAGAGCGCGGCCACGCCGGCCAGGAACGGCAGGACGAACAGGGCGGCGGTCGCCGTGAACGCCGCGGCCTGCCGTGCCCAGGCCGGCCACGCCGTGGAGGTGACCAGGTCAGCCATCCGGCGGCGGCCCTCCCGCGATCCCGCCCAGGCGGCGAAGGCTGCTGTGAACGGGATGAAGTACGACAGCATCTTGTTCGGCACGACCGAGGCGCGGACGTCCCAGACCGCGGGGTAGCCACTGGCCGTTCTGAATGGGTCATAGAGGAACAGGGCGGCAAGCAGCGGCAGCGCCCAAACCGCCGCGCTCCTTTTTATCTCTATCCGCAGCAGACGGCCGGCGCTCGCCGGCGCTACGGCGGTCATGCGCGGGCCGCCGCGAGTATCGCGCTGTAGCCGCGCTCAAGCGGGGCGTCGCCGACGCCGTGGTCGGCGCCGCGCGCGGTCAGTTCCGCCGGCGTGCCGCGGAACACGATCTTCCCGTCGGACATCAGCGCCACCTCCGAGCACGCCGCGCCGACGTCCTCGACCAGGTGGGTGGACACGATGACGGTCCCGCGCTGGCCGAGATCGCGCATGAGCGCGCGGAACGCCACGCGTTGCTCGGGGTCAAGGCCGGCGGTCGGCTCGTCGAGCAGCAGCAGTTCCGGGTCGTTAACGATCGCCTGCGCGATGCCGACCCTGCGCAGCATGCCGCCGGACAGCGTGCGCAGCCTGGCTTTCGCCTTCGGGCCAAGGTCCACCTTCTCCACCGCGGCCGCCACCGCCTTGGGGACCTGCTTCGCCGGCATCTCCTTGAGCAGCGCGAAGTACTCGATGAACTCGACCACGGTGAAGGCCGGGTAGTAGCCGAGGTTCTGCGGCAGGTAGCCGAGGCGGCGCCGTATCTCCCTGCGTTCGCCGACGTTCTTCGGGTTCCTGCCGAGCAGCCGGACCTGGCCTTCCGACGGCGGAAGGACCGTGGCGAGCATGCGGAGCAGTGAGGTCTTACCCGCGCCGTTCGGGCCGAGGAGGCCGAAAACGCCGGTTTCCGCGGTCAGGGTCACGCCATCGACGGCCCGGTTGCGGCCGAACGTCCGGGTGAGATCGGTCAGTTCGATGTTCAATGCAGGCCTCTTTGCGGTCGGATGACGTGCAGCACCACCGCGGCCGCGCACGCGGCGGCCGCGAGGTAGGGAAGATAGGTCTCGGTGTTCGTGATCGCGGCGGTGAGCTGGCCGCTGGCGGTGCGGTTCGCGAGCACGGTGATCGCCCAGGCGGCCACGCCGGTGGCGGCGCCCGTGGTCGCGCTCCTGGCGGCGACGGCGACCGCCAGGGTCAGCGCGCAGATCGCGGTCATCGGGATCAGCCAGCCGAACGTCACGCTCGCCACCGTCCCCGATGCCGCGCTCGCGGCGATACCGAGGAGGGCGTCAACCGCGAACACGGTGACCGCGCGGGTCAGCAGCACCATGCGCTCGTTGACCGCCATGCTGTAGGCCAGCTCCCACGCCGGGTCCACGCCCGGGCCGTAGGCGTAGGCGATGCCGACCGCCGTGACCGCCGGGGCGAGTAGCCAGACGAGGGGCTGCCCGGTGTCAAGCCGGATCAGGTCGCCAACGCCGAAGATGACGGCCGTCGAAATGAGCCAGGGAAGCAGCAGCGACGGTGTGGTGACGAGGGCGCGGGCCAGGCCGGGCGACCTGAGGAGTTTCGCCGCCGTCCGTTCGAGCCAGCCGGGGCGGCGACGCCACACCTCGGCGGTGACGTTGATCCAGACGCGGTCCAGGTCGACGTCGTCCGGCTCGTCCATCGCGTCGTTCATCGCGCACCTCCCAGCGCCGCTCGCAGCAACCGCCGCGCCCGGTGCGCGCGGCTCTTCACCGTGCCCTCCGGAACGCCCATCAGCTCCGCCACCTCGGCGACCGATCGGTCTTCGACGTACATCAGGCGCCACACCTCGCGTTCCGGGCCCTCTGGGCGTTCCGCGCTCCGCGGCGGGCCGAGCGCGGCGGTCGCGGCCGCCTCAAGGTCCGCCCTGGCCAGCGCGGTTTCGGCCGGATCGTCGCCGGCCCCGACTCCGGCCAGCCGGCCAGCTCCGGCCAGCGCGCCTGCCTCGTCCGGCAGGGCCACCGTCCCCGGCCCGCGGCGCCTGAGCAGCAGCGCTGCCTGGCGTCGCGCGATCCCCCATAGCCAGCCGCCCGCCGCGCCCCGCGGCGTGTAGTTCTTGGCGCCCTTCCATACCGCGAGGAACGTCTCCTGCAGCACGTCCTCGACGTCCGGCGGCGGCAGCACGGCGCGAAGCCGGGCAGCCAGCCACGGCGCGTGCCGGTTGAACAGATCCCGGAGCGCCGCGTCGTCGCCGCCGGCCAGGCGTGCGATCAGTTCGTCGTCGTCCATCGCCTCTTCTATTGCACCTGCCGCATTCGCGGTTCACGGCGCCTGCGAGAGATCTGCCCGTCCCCGCCGGGGGTGCCTCGCCAAGGAGTACCGGTTCAATTAACCAGCAACATCCTCATGGACGACAATGGGGCCATGCTTATCCCGGACGATATCGAGACGCCGGCCGTTGTAGTGGACGCCGAGAGGATAGAACGCAACCTGTCCCGGATGGCGGCCGCCGCGTCGGCCGCGGGCATCGCGCTGCGCCCGCACGCCAAGACGCACAAGTGCCTGCCCATCGGCCGCCGCCAGGTAGCTCACGGCGTGGCGGGCCTGACGGTGGCGACGCTTGCGGAAGCGGAAGCGTTCGCTGAACTGGACAGTAGCCTGTTCATCGCCTATCCGCTGTGGGCAGGCGGAGCACGGCGCGACCGGCTTGCCGCGCTACACGAGCGGACCCGCCTCCGGGTGGGTGTGGACAGCGTGGCCGCGGCGGAACAGCTAGCCAACGCCGTGCCCGGCCTGCACGTGCTGATCGAGGTGGACAGCGGCCAGCATCGCAGTGGCATCACGCCGGATCAGGTCGCGGCTCTGGCGGCCAGCTGCCTCAAGCTCGGCCTCGACGTCATCGGCGCGTTCACTCACCCGGGCCACTCTTACTTTTCACCGCAGGGAGTCCCGCAAGCCGGCGAGGACGAACGGTCAGCGCTGGCGATGGCTGGCGCGGCGCTGACGGGCCTGCTCGACCGGCCGCCGGTGCTCAGCGGCGGTTCGTCGCCGACCGCGTCCGCCGGGATAGCCAACCCGCTCACCGAGGTCCGGCCGGGCACGTACGTGTTCGGCGACCGGCAGCAGATGCGCCTGTCCCGGATGAGCGAAGACGACGTCGCGCTCGTCGTGGCGACCCGCGTGGTGTCCGCGCCGCGCCACGGCGAGGTAGTCCTCGATGCCGGTTCCAAAGCGCTGTCCAGCGACAAGCCGCAGTGGCTGGCCGGGCACGGCCTGCTTGTCGAGGCGCCGGAGGCGACGATCACCGCGCTGACCGAGGAGCACGCGGTCGTCCGCGGGGTAGAGACGGGCCTAGCGGTCGGCGACCTAGTCCGCGTGATACCCAACCACGTCTGCAGCGTCGTCAACCTGATCAGCGAACTCGTCGTGGTATCCAACGGCGCGGTGACCGACCGGTGGCCGGTGTCCGCGCGGCGGTTACCTCAGAAGCCGATGCTCAGCGGACCTGTCTGCAGGCCGCCCGCCAGCGCAAGTGGCTGGTTGGTTACGACGTTGGTCAGCGTGATCGGCAGCACGCTGGTCAGCAGGTTCGCGGTGCTCAGCAGGACCGCGCTGACCGTCGTCGGGGTGAAGCACAGCGGGATTCCGGCCAGCTTGCCGCAGAGCTTGGTCGCGTAGAGCGTCATGCCGCTGCTGAACCCCAGCGTCGGGCTGGTCGTCACCGTGTTCTGGCCGCCCTGCGTCACCGTGACGGTGACACCGCCGGCCAGGCTGGCCGAGCTTGCCGTGAACTCCATCATCTCCTGCGTACCGCCGCATCCCACGGGGACGTGCACGATGCCCTTGAAGGCGAAGTCCGTCAGGGTGGCGGATCCGGCGTCAAGCACCGATGTGGCGCACGGCGCGGTCAGGCCGGGGTCCGCGACTTGCCTGGCGGCCGCCGCCTTCTTGGCCGGCTTCTTTCCCGGCTCGCCGCCCGTGCCGGACGACGGGCTTCCGGAGGTCGCCCCCGGACTCGGCGAGGCGCTCGCGGATGATTTCGTCGACGAACCACCGCCTTTCGTCGGCGAACCACCGCCTTTGGGTGCGGGAGTGGACGAGCATGACGGGCCTGGCGTGGGCGTCGGCGTGGGGGTCGGCTTCGGCGACGGAGACGGTGACACCGGAGGGCAAGCCGGGCTAGGGGTGGGCTTAGGCGAGGAGGGCGTCCGGGTCGACGGGCTCGGGCTCGGGCTCGGCGACGGCTGGGGGCTTGGCGACGACGACGGACCAGGCAGGCAGATGATGCCGAGTATGCACAAGCCACCCGACTGCGGCGTCGAGGCGTGCGCGCTCGTGCCGAGCATTCCGGCGACCAGCAGGGCCGGCATCGCGGCGACCGAGAACACCCGGTGCCCGCGAGTGAGGCCCCGGACGCGGAGTCTCCGGACGCGGAGCCTCCGGACGCGGAGCCTCCGGACGCGGAGCCTCCGGGCGCGGGGAGCGGCGGGCTCACGGCCCGCGTCGTCCGCATTCTCGGTCGCGTCGTTCGGTTCCCAGGCGAACGCGAGCGAGCCGCCGATGATCGCAAGCAACATGGCGATGAAGAGCCCGCCGAGGTTGGATGCCGGGAACGACGCGAGGCCGAGCACGATCCCGGCTATCGCGTAGAACACCCGGTGCGTGGGGTTGATCCACAGCATGATCCCGGCGGCGATCAGCAAGATCCCGATCAGGACACCGAACACGCCGCCGATCGCGATATAGATCACCAGCTTGAGCGCGCCCTTGAACAGCACGCCGGAAAGCGGAAGGGCCAGCAACTCGATGCCGGCGATGACCAGCAGCAGGCCGCCGGAGAACGGACGGCTGTGCCGCCAGGCCCGGAAGGCCGCACGGCGCCCGGACCAGGCCCGGAAGTCTGGCGCCCTGCGCCATGCTGGCGTCCTGGCATGCTGCGGAGCCGTCACGCGCGCGACGAGTTCCTCCGGGGAGTCCTCGTCCTCCTCGCCGGTCGTCATGGCTGTTAGCAGCTCTTACCGAAGCCGATGGACAGGCCTGGCAGGGTGAACGTGCCCGCCGTGGTCAGCCAGGTGTGCTGGACGAGGTTGTCAATTGTGATCGAGTCCGCCTGCTGGCCGAAGCCGCCGGGCGTGCCAGCCGTCCCGGGATCCTCGGTGAGCGTGCCCGCGTCTTGGCCGATCGTGATGTTGTGGAATGTCGCCACGCTGCCGGTCTGCCCGCTGGCGTCGACGACCAGGTTGTCCGCGGACACCAAGTTGCCCCCACCGCCGGCCGTCAACCGCAGCGTGACCGGTCCGACCGTCACGCTCTGGCACAGGTTGGCCAGCGTCGCGTGATGGATCGCCGAGATGACGACCGGATTCTGGGAGTTGTTGGTCCCGGGGACCTCGCCACCGAACTGCTCGAAACCGGTCCCGTTCAGCTGACTAGCAGTGACCAGGAACTCCTGGCCGGAAACCGAAATGCTGGAGGCGATCGCACCCTTGGCGGTCAGCCCGATAAGTGCGCCCGCGATCGCGACCGATGGCACGGCTACGATGGCGAACCGCCGCCACCTGACCTTGCCGGACGCAGGCGATCTCTTCGCGTTGCTGTCAGTCGGCATGACGCTCCCCTCTTGGCCCCATCGACGGAACCAACACCAGTGTGAGCTGCCCCACACTGCCTCGCACAGCGAGAAGTTACTCCTAAGTAACATGATCGGTCAAGAGCTGCCAGCGGAACGGCTCCTGCACCTATGGCAATAGCGGGCACAGTTTGCGACATTATCTTGTTCAGCGCACGGAACGCGTGAAATGTCACTCGCCGCAAATCGCCACTGTTGCCGGGCGGGCATGCGCGCCCCGGCCGGAGCACGCCAACCGGCCAGGGCGCGCCCCGGCCGGTTACCGGAGGAATGCCAGCGGCACGGCGTTGGCCATCGTCTGATAGCCGACGTCATTCGGGTGCAGGCCGTCGCCGGTGGATGCCGAGGCGGCGTTGGCGCCATAGACAGGGTTCAGGTACTGCGGGTCGTAGGGATCCTGCATCACCTTCGCGAAGTCGATCACACCGTCGAACGCGCCGCTGGTCCGGATCCAGGTGTTGACCTGTTCGCGCAGCGTCTCACCGTACGCGGTGCCGAAGTACCCGCCGTAGACGGTATTGGAGCCGGCGAAGGGCATGAGCGTGCCGGCGTAGATCTTGACCCCGCGGGCGTGCGCCAGGCTGATCAGGTAGCGGTAGCCGGCCTCAATCTGCGCGGCGGTCACGTTGGGGTTGTTCGGCTCCGAGCAGCCGCTGTCCGGCATGCCGGCGAAGCCGATGTCGTTGATGCCCTCGAGCAGGATCACGGCCTTGACTCCCGGCTGGGACAGCGCGTCTCTTTCGAAGCGGGACTCGGCGCTTACCCCGTAGCAGCTGGAGTCGCTCAGTATCCGGTTTCCGCTGATCCCCTCGTCCACGACGCCGGGCGCACGGTCGCCGTAAAGCCCGTTGAGGCGGCGTGCCAGGTAGTTCGGCCAGCGGGCATTGGCACCAGTCAGCGACAGGTAGCCGTCGGTGATCGAGTCGCCGAAGGCGACGATCGTGCCGGGCGCGGTCGTGGACTGCACATCAAGGCCGTCGACGAAGTACCACGAGCCCGTGGTTGAGGTGTAGGCGGTCGCCGCCGTGTCACCGGCATGGTCACCAGAGGCGATGTAGTTGTTCTGCTGCGCGTCCGAGTGGTTTGTCGCCGGACCGGTGGCGGACGGCAGGTACACGCTGATGGCCAGTTCCTCCAGCGGCTGGACCTTGACGGCGAGCGGGTCGCTGAGCACCTGCGCACCCGCCGGGATCGTCACCGAATCCTTCCCGCCGAACGTCACCGTGTGCGACATGCCGGGTACTAGCTGCGCCCCGTCCAGGACGACGCCGACACTGACCTCGCCCACCGTCAGCGGCGCGGACCCGAAGGTGTTGGTCATCTGCACGCGCAGCGAGTTACCGCCCACGCTGGTGTAGACGATGTTCCGCACGGTCTGGTCGTTGAACGACGTCGTGCCGGACATCGGACTGGCCGCCCAGGAAGCCACCCACTTGGCTTGCGCGGCCCCGGACGACACCGACGTGGCGGCCG